>JMSU01000004.1_pt1 | contig 209439 bp, 182 predicted proteins | sample 179011 | NCBI WGS metagenome assembly JMSU01 (sample SAMN02769580, study PRJNA246767) | bioreactor metagenome | isolation source: Culture-1 Bioreactor ArsB derived from microbial biomass from the upper 2 cm... | place: Germany: Bremen | collected day 87 after inoculation
CAGCCTGACGTCCCTTTGCCTTATGGAACTACATTAAGAGGAGTAATGAATATGAATGCAAAAGAAATCATAGTAGATAATTATTTAGAAATAGCAAGAAAGAAGGATGTGTCTAAGATTTCTGTCAATGAAATCAGTAAAATAACAGGTATTTCGAGACAAGGCTTCTATTATCATTTTACTGATATCTATGATTTATTAGCATATACTGTCACCAAACAAATCAAGGATCTGATAGATGCATACGACCCAAGAACTCTCTATGATACTTTACAATATTTAATTAACTATTCAGATGAAAACCGAAAATTACTTGTCAATGCAATGAATTCTTCAATAAGAAAAGAAGTTGAAAATGAATTGCATAAAGGCCTTGTACATTTACTCAAAAATATTAATCTAAGTGAATCATTTGTGGAGAAATCGAAAGAAGATTTTATAGTTAACTATCATGCACATGCTATTTTACAAATTCTTTTCGAATATTTGGAAGGCAAGAGGCCTTCCAAAGACGCTATCATTAATCAGATTGTAGAAATTGTTTTACATTAATCGATTTGTGTCAAGTTTGTTGACAGTGCAAACTAAATGCAAATTGTTAATATGTTCTTTCAATATTATTATATTACTTAAGGAATTGAACTATTTTGATGATTCAATTCTTTTTATATTATTTGTAGATTAAAATATTGGAGGAATTTCAAATGAAACTGAATGACTTACTTTTACTATCGTATGACATTAAAAACGGTACCAATAGGACAGCTTGCGAAGAATGGCGGCCGCATAAACCGATGTCGGATAAGTTTATTGAATGGCATTACTGGACGAGTGTATTATATGGATCAAATGGACATAAGTATTTTCTATTTTTATGTGATTTCAACTTGACATCTGATCGATATATCAACGAAATGGTAAAACCCGCACTAACTGACGAGGTTGAAATACCAAAGGAACACACTGTACGTATGTTGCAGGCTATGTTGATTGACTATGAAACAGAGAACGTATTAAGGGTTATGGAACCAGCGTTTATACCAGATGATCAAGGATATGACTATTCGAGGAATGCTCAACTCTATAAAACGGATCGAAATTATCTGAGTATGGGATATAAAGGCGATGTAGTTACAGTTGATGCTAAGTTTGAGAATTTTGGCGTCAAATTAAATGCAACTGGCGGAAATAGAGTTATGTGGGCACAAGATGGTTTGAACAAGAAAGGTTTAATAAGACAAGGTGCTCCTGATGATTTTAGTTTTTACTATTCATTACCTAATTTGCCCTTTAATGGTGTTCTTGAATACGAAGAAAATGGCAAGATGAAAAAAGTTGAAGTTGTTGGTAGAGGTTGGATAGATCGTCAGTGGGGAGATTATATGACAAAATCATGGGAGTGGGCATCTATGCGATTTGATGATGGCGATCGAATCAATCTCTACAATTTCGCTGGTGGATATCAAACAGGATCCTATATGAATTCCGATGGTCAAATGCACTACTTTGACAATTTTAAAGTTATTCAAAAGGGTTATTCAAAATGCTCAGATGGTACTTGGTTCTCTTATGGCTGGGCTTATAAGCTCCCAGTGAAAGATAAGTTTTATACTGTAGAACCTTTAAGTGATAAAAGTGTTATGATTGCGATAGGAAATAGTTTCTATGAAGGATTAGGTCGGATTATTAATGAAGAAGGAGAACAAGTAGGTTGGTGTGTTAATGAATCTATGGACACCAGCGTTATGGAAAATGGTCCTTTTCAAAAATTCCAGTTCAATGAATAGCAATCACATTCTTTAATGTAAAACATCAATGAGCTGACTGTACTCTAAATAGTACGGTGGGCTCATAATTTTTTTAGGAAAGATAGTTTATGATACAACATGATTTTGTAATGAAAGGGTAGCGCTAGCAAAGGTGATCCCCTTGAACAATATAGGGTACGGAGTTGTTGTCACCTCTTTTTCTGCTTTTTACTTTCTCACAAATCCATAATGAAAAGATATAAAAATAATAATACTTACTATTGAAATAAGTGGTGTTATATACCAGTAATTAAGTGCTTTATTTAAATAAAATGAAATGAAAAACATAGTTAGATAAAATATACTTTTAAATATATTTCGTTTTATTTTACTCATACTACTCACTCCTTTTATTTAATGGCTCAGAAACTGTCTCGTTACCCTTATGACAAATAAAACGTCCCCTTGCTTTATTAGATTAAATTTAATAACTCAAAATTTTCACTTAGTATAAATATTGCAAGCACTATACAAGCCACTATTATTATAATTTTGAAAACAGGTAATTTTCCTTTTTCTCTATAAAATTCAATCGAGTCTAAAATATTAATTAATGCCATCAAAAAAAGTAAATAAGGAGTAGGTAACTTATTTATAATTATCACAAAAGCAATGATAATTAATATGCCCTTAATAGTATTAAAAAACGATAAATACTTGTTTGAAATAAACATTTCAAGACCTCTAATTCCCCTTAAGTTTCATAGGTTTTTTCTTCTGTTTTAGATACTTAACCTCATAGCAATTTATATTTAAGTTAATTCCTCATAAACCCTCTTCACTTCCTTAATATCTTCCCAAAAAGGTCTTTTTTTACCTTCATCCCTGAGCAGTGCAGCCGGGTGAAAGGTTGGAAGTATCTTAATGCCCTTTTTTTCTACCCATTGTCCTCTTTGTCTTGTTATCCTTAGATTTTGATCTATTATATTTTTAGCTGCTATAGATCCTAGACATACAATTATCTTGGGCTTTATGAGCTTTACCTGCCATCTTAAATATTGTATGCAGGCCTGCATCTCATCTTCCTGAGGATTTCTATTATTAGGTGGCCGACATTTTACAATGTTGGCTATAAAAACGTCTTCTCTTTTAATGCCTATTCCTTCTATTGCCTTAGTAAGTAGCTGTCCTGCGGCGCCAACAAATGCTTGCGCCTTAAGATCCTCTTCCCTGCCAGGACCTTCTCCGATAAACATGATGTAAGCATCAGGATTACCCTGTCCGAAAACGACATTGGTCCTGCCATTACATAGTCTACATTTTTTACAATTGTGAGTGATTTCCTTTAATTCATCTAAGGTATACATAATATCATCACCTTCATCAATTTCCTGACATTTTTTGTTATATTTATGGTAATTATACTAGTAATACTCTTTCAAATCAAATTTAATTTTTGACTACTATTTCTATTTTGTTGAAAAAAATTCCAAAATCAAGTAATATGAAGTAAACCCGGGTTATTCGGGATAAAATTTATGTTTTGGGGGAATGAATGTGAACTTAGAACAAAGAATTGATGAAATGCAAGATGAGATTATCAAATCAACTAGAGAAATCATTAGTAAAAAAAGTGTTAAGAGTTCTCCAGAGCCTGACATGCCCTTTGGTAAGGATATCCATGAATGTTTCACCTATACTATGGATCTATGTGAGGGATTTGGCTTTAAAACAAAGAATGTCGATAACTACGCTGGACATGCTGAATTTGGAGATGGCGAAGAGGTTGTAGGCGTATTAGTTCATCTCGATGTAGTTCCTGAGGGTGATAACTGGACATATCCTCCCTATGGTGGAGAGGTTCACGATGGTAAAATCTATGGTAGAGGAACTATTGACGATAAGGGTCCTGCAATAGCTGCCCTCTATGCAATGAAGGCAATTAAGGAGTCAGGAGTTAAGGTAAATAAGAAGATACGTATCATTTTTGGCCTTGATGAAGAAAGCGGATGGGAAAGTTTAGAATATTATCTTAAACAGGAAAAGGCTCCAAGTGTTGCTTTTACACCGGATGCTGACTTTCCAGCTATTCATGGAGAGAAGGGAATACTTATATTTGATTTAGCAAAAACCTTTACAAACAAAGCATCTGATGAAGGTGTTAGAGTATCAAGTATTAAGGGTGGGAACAGACCTAATATGGTTCCTGATTATTGCGAGGCCAAACTTATTTCTACTAGTTCATTAAAATCAAAGCTAGAAGCCTATGTTAAGGCAAATGATGTTAAGTTAGAAATCCTTGAAGAAGAAAACAAAATCACAATAAAATCCTATGGGATTTCTGCCCACGGCAGCCTTCCTGAACATGGTCAAAATGCAGTTTCTCAGCTTATTCTATTCCTAAACACTCTAGATTTAGCGGCTGGGGATATCTCCGACTTTATAAAGCTATATAGTGAGAAAATCGGAATGGAATACTATGGAGAATCGATTGGCTGTGGTTTTAAGGATGAGCCTTCAGGAAATCTTATATTTAATGTTGGTGTAATAGATTTAACAGAAGATAGGGTAACTGTTACTGTTAATATTAGATATCCAGTAACCTTTACTGATAAAGCAATCTATGAAGGTATGGAAAAAGGACTTACAGATACTGGGGTTAATATAGTTCCTATTGAACACGTAGCTCCTATATATCTTCCAAAGGATCATGAACTGATTCAAAAGCTTATGAAGGTTTATAGGGAGTTTACTGGCGATAATAGCGAACCTGTTGTTATCGGGGGCGGTACATACGCAAGATCAATGGAAAATGCTGTTGCCTTTGGTCCTTTATTCCCGGGCCAACCAGAACTAGCTCACCAGAAGGATGAGTATATCGCTACTGATGATTTGATTAAGATTACTAAGATATATGCAAATGCATTATATGAATTAGCAAAATAATAACTGCCAAAGCTACTCCGATTTCAGAGAAAATCTATACAGGATAAAGCTGTGAAAAAGGTCTTAGTACCATAACACTTGGACCTTTCTCACAGCTTAAAACATATCGCCTATATTTTACCCTGTCTTTTATTCCTTTCATGGATCCTATTTAAAATTCCAATAAAACTTCCACCAATTTTAGCTATATCTATGTTTGTATCATAAATCAATTGTTTAACCCCTGGCAGCCCAATAGTGGGAACAAAGATATCATATGCTTTATTATCCATCCTGTTATAGGCCCTTCTGAAATCAATCATTTTTCTAATACCTGAATCTATGGTCTTTAAAAGCTTGTCGTAGTCCTTTCCCTCTGCTATAGCCCTAGCAACCAATGTTCCTGCAGTAAGGGAATTCATCTGACCAAATCCTAGAAAAGGTTCTATCCCTCCCCTTGCACCACCTACTAAATATATATTTCCTACACGATTTGGATATATATATCCAGTCTCATGCTTTAGCTTAAACTCTTCAGTAACAGTAAATTTTATACCTTCTTCAAATAAGAATTTATTCCAATAGTAGTCAATCTGTTCTTCGCTTACATCATTGATTATTAAAACTAGGGATGCTTTTTTATTATTAAAGGGAGTAAGATATGCATATCCATTTTTGCAATATTCCTGATTTATCCACATAACTAATCTAGTTGGATCAAAGTTCCCCAGAACTATTGCTCCCCTTACTATAGATGAAAACAAAGGATAAACGCAGCCTAACTCTTTAGTGAAGTTCAGATTTCCAGTTGCGATAACAACCTTGTCATAGGTCTTTGCCAATTTATTATAATCAGCCAAATTACTGAATATTATTTTTGTATCTTTTAGTTGAGAATACAATTGATATTTTAGTCCATCCTCTTCCTTTCCTCTCTTGAAAAAGTATCCAAGGTTTCCCCTAATGGTTGATTGCCTATTTGGAGAATAGTGAGTCACGGAGTGAATAGAGTTTAAAGGTTTTATTTCTTTATTTAATTGATATTTGAAATACTTTATCATGTCTTGGTTTTGATCTTTTAAATGCCTTACAATAACATCGAAAATAGCTGTAACATGGGGATGCATTTCACCAATAAAGCTATTCTTTTCATATATAACTGGTTTAATCCCATATCTTTCAAGTTCTAGAGCACAGGAAATTCCTGATACACCAGCTCCAATAATTGCTACTTTCAAGAACTTCAACTCCCATATTTATGTATTATTTTAAACCAGGAATAAACAACTATGGCTATTATAATAATTAAACAAATATATACTAGCAGACTCATTTCCTCACTCCCCATTTATTTAAAACTACTATGGAAAACCAACTTAAGACTGATATTGCACCTATATTAATTATAAGGCTGTCAAAAAAATGCCACTCTATATACTCAATGACTCCTCTATAAACTAAAATAAATTCGGTTGTTGAATATATTATAAATATAACGACAACGTTTAATAATGATAGCCATCTTTTTTGGGGATGATATTGTGCTAATAGCGTTCCTATTATAAACACAGGTCCTAATACAAAAAATAATGACGAATCAAAAATACTAACTATTGGCCTGTTAATACTATATCTACCATGAGAAATATTGCAGAAATCTACGATAATTGCCATTGAGGATGCCAATAATCCTGCCCCAATATTTATCTTTAGTTTTTTCCAGTCTACTAAAAGCAAAAAAATAATCCAATTAGCTACAAATAGTACTATCCATTCCATCTAACTCCTCCCCAGAAACAATTAAGTAAAAACAAAAGAACAAAGCCTTTTATAAAACTCCATCAAGGATTATAATCTACTTTTCGTTGGAAATATTTTTGATATTATGTAAGGTTTAGACTGAATTCTTTCGATTTTCTGTTGGAGCTTCTCTATTCCCCTCATCTCGTCATCCCTCATTTCGCAAAAGAGCTGTCTAACTTCAGGGTTCCTCATATGTATCAAATTCTTATTATAAAAAAGCTGGTTTGAAATCCTATATTGCAATATATCCTTTAAAATATCTACATCCTTCATAGTCTCCCACCTAGCCTTGAAGATTTAGTTTTATCATTAGATCTTTTATTAGTTTAATATGTTCCTTCGAGATTTTTTTTAATTCCTTAACAAGGTTCTTAAGCTCTTTATTATCAATTTCATTTATATATTGTGAGTATTTCTTCAAGAGGAGCTCTTCCCGTTCTATTGATAGTACAAAAGCCGTATCCATTAAATATTCCTGAGACAATTTTTTCATTTCTTTCCTCCAGCTATATAGAACGCATTTATAAATCAAAATGTAAAAGATTTATTGCGATTTCCATATTAAAAATTTATTGTTTTTAAATATTTTTCTCTAATAAAGTAAATATTATTCTTATATGGAAGTGTAGATTTATAAATATATTCTGTATAGATCGCTATTAAAATCTAATGTATAGGGTTTACATAGTAGAACTTAATTTGTATGTATCAAAATACTCAATGTTTCTGAGAATTTTTCATGCATATAAATTAAAGTCTCTACTTAAATCCCTATAACTATATATAATACGATAAACATCTTACATTCTGGAGATTTGACAGCCAACGTTTTTGAGGATGTCAAATCTTCGGAATGTAATAGATTTTTCGTAACTTATATATATATTTCTTTACTAAGGGTGAGATAATGGATAAAGAAACATGGACTTTTATTTTCTTTTATGGGAATGTCTTAATTTTACTTATTGTTTTCATGGTTCTAGTTAACAAAGGGAGATTTAAAGAGTTGATTCCCATTGGTCTATTTATTGCTGTTGAAAACTATACGGTTGAAATTACTGGATTACATCTAGGCCACTGGAAATATCCTTTGGACAATCCAGGTTATCCAGAGGTCACAATTATATCAAGTCTCATTTATTTTCCAATTATAGCAATGCTGTTTTATCAGTTTCTTTCAAAAAATAAATTAAAAAATATTCTTCTGATATCATCCTTTGTTTCATTAAATGTGATTATAGAAATAATAACTTTAAAAACAACCAAACTGTTTGTTTATGGAGAGAAAATGAATTTGTTTTTTGCATTTTTAATGTATCTTGGTGCCTATATATTAATAATACTATTTGGTAATTATTACAATCGTATGCACACATCGAAGGGGAGCTAATCTATATGAAGGTTGCAATAGTTGGTGCTGGTCTATCTGGTTTGTCATGTGCTTTTGAGTTAAAGAAACATGGAATAAAACCAATAATCTTTGAAAAAAGGTGTGCAATAGGTGATGGTTTAGACTATTCCATTGCACTCCTAAGAATGTTCACACCTTTCAATGGGAATCCCCAAAAATATTTTGAAAGAAATTATGGACTTGATATAGTTCCCATAAAATCATTAAAAGAAACTATAATGATTGGACCAAGTAGAGAGGCCCTCGTAAGAGGAAAATTAGGATACATTTTTAAGAAAGGTAAAGAGCCCTATTCTATGGAAAACCAAATTTTTAGACAGGTCAACCTTCCCATAATTTTTGATACTCATATTAATTTTGATGATATAAAAAATGATTTCGATTACGTGGTATGGGCATCTGGCATCAATAAACTTTCTAGAAGGTTAGATACATGGACTTCTACATTTGATACCCACATTAGGATCGCAACAGTATTGGGTGATTTCAAAACCAATTCTGCTACTATGTGGCTTAATAGAGAATATGCTAGAAATGGATATGCCTATCTTTTACCCTATAGTAAAAAAAATGCAACTTTAACACTAATAGTTAACAATATTTCTCCCGATGAACTTAACTATTATTGGAAGAAATTTTTGGCAAAAGAAAATTTCCAATATAAAATATTAGAAACAAGAGATGTAGAATATTCTACTGGATTTGTACATCCCATACAAGTAAACAATATCTATTTTGTAGGCAACGCAGCTGGATTGACGGAAAGCTGCCTTGGCTGTGGTGTTATAAATGCTATTGAAAGTGGTATCATCGCCGGAAGGTGCATTGCAAAAAATCTTAATTATGCTAAACTCATGAAAAATACTTGTGACACTATAAAAGCCACACATGAATTACGGAAATTTTTGAACTCCCTCGAAAACAAAGATTTTGACAGGCTTATAACTTTTTTACGACTGCCAATAGTGAAACAATTAGTATACAACAATCCCTTTTACAAATCTGTCTATAGTGCTTGTATTATAAAGTATTATAATAACTTTATTGAAAATTAAAAACACAAGAAACCGGATATTTCAGCCGGTTTTCTTTTTTCTCCCTTGCCTTTTCTTAATTTCAGCTGCTATTAGTAATACAATAGGTAAAAAAATCTGAAATGGGAAAAAATAATAGAATCTTAGATCTCTATTCCACACATATTTATCCATTACACTGTCAAAAATGAAATAGGAAAAGTTACACACACACAAAGCAACAGGCACTACTATAAATCTATAGTCCTTAAACCCAAATATCTTAGCGATCCCATTGCAAACGGCCAATAGACATACGCTAATCTTAAGAAAAAATGATGTTATGGTTGCAACAATAGCAATTACCTCTAGTCTGTGTAAAATTTCTCCGATATCAACCTTCCCTGCTACACTGTGATTAGGATAATAGGTGGCTGAGTAGACATCCTGTCCTAGTACTAAAACTTCTGCTAGGGATACTCCGACTACTAGTATTCCCCCCCATAATAACCCTTTAATTAGTACATTGTAAGATGATTTTTGAGATTTTAATGCAAAGAAGATCATTAGAAAAACTACTGAATCTCCAAAGGGAAATACAACGGCTTGTAGTGTTCCTTGTAAAAAAGGTTTAACTCCATTGAATAATATTGGTAAAATATTATTCAGCTCCATCTGTGGTATTAACATAAAAATAGTAATTGTTGGTACTGGCCCATTGAATATTACAAAAAGCTTTGCCCATCTCCCCATTGTTTCTATGCCAGCTTTAACTGCGAAAATACATAATATGGTCATCATAAGAATTGGTACTATCATAGGGGTTTCAGGTAGGGAAAGGGTTATTAGATACTCTCCCTGATCCCGCAGTACCAATACTGCTAAACCGAAGGCATATAAAACAAATATTAAACCAATGGCTTTTCCAAAGAATTTTCCAAGCACTTTTTCAAGTATATCAAAGATATCATTTCCTGGATATAGGGAAAGCAACCTAGAGTACACTAAGTATAATGGTATTGCAATAATTAATGCACACAAAATAGCAAGCCAGAGGTCACTTCCTGCTGCTGAACCAGTAGGAAGGGCTAAGGTACTTCCAGCAATAAATAAGATAACTAAGCAAATTCCCTCGGCATCTGCAATTACTTCTCTATTCAATCTAAGCTCCTCCTGAGTCCTTACCCCAGATTATTCATAGATAATCTGGAGTTACTGGTCTTCTACTTTGACAGGTTCAGATGTTAACGCACTTCCACGTATATTTGCTGTTGCATTGACCCTTACTTCCATATCACTAAAAACTTCTTCCCACTCGGGTTCAATCTTTTTCCACTCATCTGGCATTTTCTTTTTTATTTCTGTACTAAATTTGAAAATATCACTTTTATATTCTTTTTGTACTTTTTTTACTGTATCTTCTATCAGCTTGTTTATGTTCTTTTCTATATCTTTCCTCATTATCTCTCTGCCCTTTTTTTCTATAACATTTACATCTCCTGCTATTTCTCCTATTCCAAAATCAGTTTCTATATCAATGTTCATAATTATTTTATCTTCTATCTTTTCGGGTTTTAAATCTGTTTTATTTCCAAATATTTCGAGGGTAACTTCTACAGATTTACCTCCAACCTCTGTTTTTATGGTCAATAGACCTCCCTTCAACTCATCTATAACCCATAGATATGATCTAGTTTCCATTTCATTTAATTTGCCTATGATCTTCTTTCCTTTAATAATTGCTTGCCCACCGAGCTTAGGTACTTTTTCACCATCTCTCTTAGCAACCGTAACTATTGGCAGTGTTGGTGAAACTCCTTTGGCAAACATATCTTTTATAAATCGCCATGCTGGAACTCCATGGTAGGTTGATATGCTTCTCTCATTTTTCAAAGCGTTGTCTATATGAAATGAAGTTATTTCATCACGCTTTTCAAAGGTCTCTTCTAGAATTTCACTGGCTGCCTTTTCTCCCGATACTAAAACCCATATATCATCTCTAAACTCAGCGTCTCTACTGGTATAATCAAGGGCAGTAATTAATCTTTCATCAGATATATCCTGGCTCAGTATGACTACCTTTGCATGGCCCCAATATAGTTTTCTTGCATTTTTCATAACTGTATCCCTTACCGCATCAAAAACTGTCTTTCCCCTACTTTGAAATAAGATACTACCAAATTTTTCTCCTCCCCTTATCACTCTAACTACCTCACTTGTGACTATGTATTCATCCTTTACCTCATCATAGTCGATAGCAACCCCTGCAACAAATCTCATTTTATTTACTTCTCTATAATTCCAACAGCTTGTAAGAAAACTCAAGCTAAATACTATTATCGCTAATACATATAGTTTTTTCATGACATTACCCTCTTTATCCTATAGAGAAACATCTTTAAATCTTAAAAACCTCAAAGAAAGATCCTAGAAGTATTCATTATTTTCTTTGAAATTTCTCTTAAGTCTTAGTTTTGTTTATCTATACATAATCATTTTCCTAAAATAGCGTTGACAATTGTTTCAATGGGCTTTGCAGGGCTTGGAATTTTTACTCCTAGACTTAAAAGTAAGCTGATAACAAAGGCTGCAGAAAAGAATATGCTATACACAACAAGTTCTTTTTTCTTGTTATTCTTATACAGAGGAACTATCTCAATAGTTCCTATTATCAAATAGCCTAAAATTATTAAAATATACATTCTAATCTCCTACCTTAATTGTTTTTGATCTTAGTGCACTGCCCCTGATTTCTAGACTTGATTTTACTTTAACATCCAATTTTGAAAAAACATTGTTCCAATCAGGCTTCAATTCTTTCCACAGATCAGGTATTTCTCTACCTACAATGGCACCAAATCCAAAAATGTCACTTTTATATTCTTTTTGTACTTTCTTTATTACACTCTCTACCATATTTTTTATTGTCTCTTCTCCATTCTTCTGTATGGCATTCAGATTCTTTTCATCCATAAAATCTATATTCCCATCTATTTCATTAATATTGACTGTAGTTTTAATATCTATCTCCATAGTTAGCTTATCATCCTTGTATACGGGCTTTACCTTGGTTTTATTTTTGAAAATTTCGAAGGCTATCCTTATTGGCTCCTTTGTAAGCTCCTTTTCTTCAATTACTATTGTTCCTCCCTTTAACTCATCAATAACAAATAGAAAGCTCTTGGTTTCACTTCCACTTAACCAGCCTACAGTTTTAGCTCCTTTAAAGACAGCTGTTCCAAAAATTTGGCTAAGGGATTTACTGTTATATCTAGATACATGAACCGTTGGAAGTGTGGCTGATATCCCTTCCCCCGCCAGCTCATCTACAAATTTCCAAAGGGGCACTGCACGATACTTTGAAATACTTTCATGATTTTGAAGCATATCCTCAAGGTGAAAGGAGATTATATCCTGTACTTCTTCATCTGTTTTCAAGATTTCACTTGCAGTTTTCTCCCCCGAAACTAGGAGCATGATATCATCTCTTGTTTCAGCATCTCTCTTTATGAAGTCAATGACGCTTAAAAACTTATCCTCTTGATCAATTATTCCTTCACTTAAAATTAACACCTTGGCATGGGACCAAAATATTTTTTTGCCCGTTTTAGGTATCACATTTCTTATTGCATTAAACATATTGTCACCTATGCTTTCATAGGTTTCGTTCTCCATTTGAGTTTGTTTTCCACCCATTACAGGCTTTACTAATTCTACTGTTAATTCCAGCATTTCCTTTTCCTTATTAAAATCTACTGCCGCTCCGGCAATTATTCTTTTGTCACTGATTTCACTATAGTTCCAGCATCCTGTAGTAGTCAATGTAATTATAACAATAGTAATTAGTATTTTTTTTTCCCCATAATACTACCTCTTTTCATGAAGTTTGGGATCTTTTTGACGAACCTTATTGCTATCTCCAATAAGCTTTGGTCTTAAATGCATAATCCACCAGGGAGCTCTAATCGCAGTATCCTTAACATCCTGCATGTTTAATGCTCCGATATCAAGCATGTATGGTATACCAAAGGAGCGCATTGACATTAAATGAATGAATAGTCCTATGACACCGAAAATGTAACCATAAAGTCCTAGAAAGGCAGAGAGTAATAAAAATGTCAATCTAACAGCTATTAAAGCTCCAATCATTTTAGGAATTAGAAAGTTAGATATACCCGTTAGGGCTGTTATTATTACTATTGGTGCGCTTACAAACCTAGCATCTACTGCTGCCTCTCCTAGAATCAAAGCTCCAACGAAACTTATAGTTGAACCGATAGGTTTGGGAAGCCTAATTCCACTTTCCCTAAGTATCTCAAAGGCAAGGAGCATAAATAAGGCTTCAACAATAGTAGGAAAAGGTACACCTTCCCTGGCTGCCGAAATACTCAAAAGCAGAGGAGTAGGTATCATTTCCTGATGAAAAGTAGTTAATGCCACATATATGGCCGGTACACTTGTAGAAAGAAAAAAAGCAAATGTCCTGATCAGTCTATTTATTGAGGCATAGACAAACCCATTGTAGTAATCCTCATTTGCTTGAAAATACTCTATAAAAAGATGTGGGACCGTTAATACATGGGGAGTTCCATCTACTACCAAAGCAACCCTTCCCTCCAACAGGTTAGCGGCTATAACATCTGGTCTTTCTGTATTTCCAACGGTTGAAAAAGGCGATATTGGTGAATCCTTGATAAGTTCTTCTATATATCCAGAATCCAATATTCCGTCAATCTCAATATCGTCTAACCTCCTATTCACCTCTTTAATAATTTTCTCATTTGCAATCCCTTCGACAAAACAAACACATACCTTTGTTTTTGTTCTAGTGCCAATCTCTCTAAACTTAAATTTTAAGTCGGTGCTTCTTATTTTTCTTCTTATTAACGTCAAATTTATCATAACCGATTCATTGAATCCTTCTTTAGGTCCTCTAACTATTGTTTCACCGGTTGGCTCATTAATGGCTCTAGTAGTCCATCCCTTCGTGTCTATAAGTAATGCTTCATCAAAGCCATCAACTAATAGAATAGCATTTCCATACAGGCATGATCCTATAAGCTCATATACATCCTTTTGTGCCTCTAGAGTGCTTGAAACTATTACTTTATTTTTTAATGTATCTATTACCTGCTTATTTAGGTCTATATCTTTTAATGGGAAGCTAACTATAGGCAAAATTATATTTTCATTTATAATCGCTTTATTCACCATTCCATCCACAAAAATCAAGCAAAACTTTAGGGGAAGTGCTTCCTGTGTTTCAAATTCTCTGAAATTAATCATATCATCCTTATTAAATATTTTTTTAAACATCTTTATATTATCTTCTAATGACTCGAACAGCTTCCAATCTTCTGTTGTGACTACTGGATTATTTTTTCTTTTTCCAATTATCTTATCCTTTAATATCCTGAACATATAGTCATCCTTCCCTTATTTATAGCGATTTTTTAATCTCATAAGAATTTTTTTCTAATATTAAATATTTAATCCAATTAAGGTAGTATTAGTTTGTATGATGCATCACTAAAATATTCACATTTAGACAGAAAAAAAGAGAATTCATTATAGAATTCTCTTTATAAGTATATAGCTACAGGGCAATGGTCAGATCCCATAACATCATCTAAAATCTCGGCACCCTTTAAATCATCGATTAAATTATCTGAAACAAAATGATAGTCTATTCTCCAACCCACTCCCTTTTCTCTGGCCTTGAATCTATAGCTCCACCACGAATATTTTGCTTCATCACTGTGAAAATGTCTAAAGGTATCTATATATCCATGGGATATAAACTTATCTATCCATGCTCTTTCTATAGGAAGAAAACCGGATCTCTTTTCATTTGATTTAGGATTTTTCAAATCAATTTCTCTATGTGCCGTATTATAGTCACCGGAAATAATAAGATTTTTGCCCTGGGATTTTAGATCCTCGCAATAATCTAATAAAGCATCATAAAATTCCATTTTATACTTTAAACGCTCATCATCCTTTTGACCATTTGGAAAATATATATTAAAGAGAACAAACTCAGGATATTCCATTATCAAAAATCTACCTTCAGAGTCAAACCTCTCTATTCCTATACCCTGTTTTACAGATAAAGGTTTTATTCTTGAATATGTAGCAACTCCACTATATCCCTTTCGCTCAGCTGAACTAAAATATGAATAGTATCCATCTATATTAATGATTTCCTCATCCAATTGATCAACATTTGCTTTAGTTTCCTGAATACATAGGATATCCGGTTGTTGGACTTTCACCCAATCTATAAACCCTTTTTTCTGAACAGCCCTTATACCATTTACATTCCACGAATAGATTTTCATAAATTTCTTCCTCCTTTAGAGTAATTATTAATATATACTTGAAAACTCAATATTGATCTTTTCAATATGGCTTTCTTTAATGTTATCTTCAATATTGCCATCATATTTAAAATCTTTATTTTCTATATAATCTTCAACTGAAAGAGTTATATCTTCCATTACCTTTATAATATTTCCATTTTTCAAATCAATATCTAAATATCCTGAATCTATTTTCGTAATATCTATTAGGTTATTAACAAGCCTCAAGAGTCTCTTACAGTTTTACATCAATATAATTATAAACAAAATAATTATATCACTAATTTTTCTTAATATATAGAATGCATTTATAAATCTACATTTTGATTTTCTGAATGGCCAACGTTTTAAGGCAATTCAGGGAATCGAAATGTAAAAGATTTATTGCAATTTCTATATATTCATAAGATTATTAATAGACTTACTTATTTTTCTCAGTCATTTTATACTTCACTTTCTATAAATGGGATAAAAAAACATTACCTTCCATTATTTTCTACATTCATATCCTTTTTCCTTCAACTTTTTGATTATTACTTTATCTTCCGACAAAAACTCATGGATATCAAACCTCTTCGGTTTTATCAGATTTTTTTCAAAAAATCACAAAAAAAATTATCTATAATTCATTAAATGAATTATAGATAATTTAGAAAGATATATTATGAACTCTATACAATGGTTTAATAAGGAAATCTTACTATAAAATGATTTCCTTCTTCATCAACCTTTAACTCAATAGTTCCTTTATTCTTTTCCGCAAGTTTCTTCACTATGTGGAGCCCAAGGCCGCTGCCCTCATTTCCCTTTGTAGTAAAACCTTTTTGGAATATTTTATCTCGCAAATCATCAGGAATAACAGGAACATTATTAATAACCTCAAATATATAATCTCCAAGCTCTTCATATATTCTAATCTTAAGCTTTTTGTCATAGGCCTCAGTCTTTTCCAGAGCGTACATAGCATTCTTCAATAAATTACTAAGGATTTTTGTTAAGTCATAAATCTTAACGGGTAAATTGGGTTCTAGTGTCATGCAATCCATTTCTACATCAATATTTTTCTCCCTAGCCTTTGACAAAACAGAAAAAATAGTTGATTCTATCTCCGGGATACCTATCTCATATTTTTCCCTTATGGTTATACCTTCATTACTAGCTTTTATTAAATAGTTTAAAGCCCTATCATAATGTTTAAGTTCCATTAACCCCCAGATAATTTGTAAATGATTAGTAAAATCATGCTTATACATTCGAAGCTTTTCATTCATCTTTTCACTTAAAACTAAACGATAATTTGCCATTTCCTTCTCGGTTACCACTTTAGAAAGTATCAGACTCTCTATTACAATTATCAATGCAGTTGCTAGACTTACAAAAATGATCGGAGTAAAATTACTTTTAAGATTGTGTTTCACTGTTTTAGTTAATTCATCCCTTGGAACTATGGCTACTAAGAGCCAGTCCAGGGGAAATAACGGAGCAATGCCTAAAAGATACTGTCTATCGGCAATGACCGTATTACTCATTTTATAAAAAGTCTCTTGTTTAACCAAGCTATCTAATCCAGTTTCCGGCAGACTATAATCTCTAGTATTTAATACAGGATTGTTATTTTCATCGTAAATAACTATCTCGCCTGTAATCCCAATAAATGTCTCTTCATATAACTTTCTAAGGGGTCCAGTACTTATGGTAACAAAAAAGTACCCTACATTAACTTGATTCTCTGGATCATCTATTTCACATACTAGGTAAAGTTTCTTTTCGTCCTTTGACTTAGAATCAATATAATCGGGAACTCCATAACTCCATAGAATATTATGATTACTGGTTACTAATTTCTTGTAGAGATCACTTTTAAAAAAGTTTTTACTATCAATTTCTACCCTTTCATCGGATGAAATGATTAGTCCGTTTTTATCGATACATGCAAATCCATCCATATAAGGGATGTCGTCCTTTAATTGCCTAAATCGATGTTTTATAAACTTTGTTATCTTATAATTATAATCCTGTGGAATGTCTTCAAAATCTCGTACTCCGACTTGTATGCCATTATGATCGGTTATTTCAAGAACACCTTCCTCAATATTATTTAATGCAAAATTTAATGATTGGGTAGTTTGCCTCAGTATTTGTTCAATATCTTCCTTTTTCTCTTTTTCTACTGCCTCGATTGTTCTCGTATGTACAAAATTTACATACAAGGCCATAGGTATATATACTAATATTAGAAAAAATATTAATAACCGTATACTTAAAACCCTATCCTTGTTAAAAAGCTTCAGGAGCCTATTCAATATTATCCACTCCATTTTCTAAATATTGTTTACTTTAATCTATATGTTTAGCTATAAGATCCAAGTTTTTTACATTATAACACAAAGTACGACACTCTAATTAATAAATTTGTGAATACTTTATCTGACAATATAAGACATTAAAGTGAAATAGTTTTATCTTACTTCAATAATATGATATATTAGTGTTAAATAAAAACTCTGGGGTATCGAACCCCCTCGTTTTGGTCAGATTTCTCTTCGATAAATAGCTAAACAAAAATAGAATATTCTTTCTATATAGAACGCACTTATAAATCTACATTTTGATCTTTTAAATAGCCAACGCTTTAGGGCTATTTAAGGAATCAAAATGTAAAAGACTTATTGCGATTTCTATACTTGTAGATAAAATAAAGGGGGTCTTATTATGTCATCATGTAATAAAGATAAATGCCCATGTCCACATAACAATTGTGAGAATCATGGTAAATGTTGCGCATGTATAAACAGCCATAGAGAAAAGGGTTCGTTGGTACATTGTATGAGAGAATTTGCTAACGAAGATAAATAATTTATATAGGGAAGCTATATCGTAAAAGCATCTTATGAACTTGGTCCTTGAGCATTTCACAATTAATGAAGTTCAGGTTTTGAAATTCGGACGGTTTAGCTAGTACTGGTGTACGTGTCAAGCCGTCTAAACATTTTAAATAACACAGAAATCCATCATTGTGTGGCACACCTTTTTATCACTGTCATCTCTTACTTAGCCACTCCAACCACTCCTTGCTCAGTTCTTCCATAGTTTTATCAAGGACTTTCTTGACTGCTTTTTCTAATTTCTCTTGGTTATCCTTATCCCAATCTTTATTAATTAGACTCTCATTATAAGAATATTTACCTAGTTCATCAATTATTTCTAGTACCTTATCTTTTCCATAGGATAATGATATATATTTGACTATCATTCCTGACACGCCATAGTATCTACCTATATCGTAATCCTTTGTTAATTTTTCTAGATTCATTTTTTCTAGTTTGTCTATACTTAGATGAAAATCCTCCTTACTATACCAGCTTAACTCAATAGGATCTCCTCCTCTTTGATGGAAGTTTGCAAAGCAAACTGCCATACCTTCACAAAACCAATAAGGCATATTATTGTTGGATGCTGATAAGGTTATTTTATGAGTAAGTTCATGCTCTATTAACCCTTGATAATCGTAGTTTTTTTCTCTGCCCGAAAATATTTTAAGCCCTTCTTTTAACTCATACCAGCCTGTAAATTGCCATTCAATACTTAACTTAGTGGTTTGTCTAAGCAGTTCGCGATCATCATATATTTTTACAACTGTTTTCTCTCTTGGTTGTCTTTCTAGGCTATATGTAATTCTATCATAGGCCTTTTCAGCCGCATCAATAACTTTATCTAGGTTTTTGATGCCTTCCATATAATTGAAAATAAAATGTTCTGTTTCTTTAATCTTAAAGTTTAAATCCGAGTCCTTCCAACCTTCATCAGTTTTAATATATTTTACAGAATATATCAATCCACTACTTTTATATTTATATTTATAGGTTTGTTTTAACTTCACAACTATCGTATCATCTTCTATCTCATTTATATCAATAATTTCTAAATTAAAGTCTTCTATGTTATTATCTAATAAATCCTTAATCCAACGCTTTTGTTCATTGTAGTACTCTCTATTTTTTTCATCAATAGTCGTTAAATATTTCTCCTCATTCCTTTCTTCTATTGCTTCAAGCTTAATTCTAATCACCTTAGAAATTTTTTCTTCATAATCATTTTCCGTGGTGCAGGAAATTAGTAATAATGAAAAGATTATACAAAATATCAAAATTGTAACTCTTTTCATAAACTCTCTACTCAATTATTTGCCCCCCTAAATTCAATCCCTATTTTATTATATATTAATTTTTTGTTATATTTAATATTTTTTTTGATTATTATTTTACTTATTATAAAATTATTATATGAGGAAATTGCATAATAAATGTGGTATAGCTCTGAAGAATTTAAAACTATGTATAGTAGTAAGTTTTTTAGGATGGTAATTATGCAATTTGCTCATATAATAAAACCTATTATTTATTAAAAGGTTTTATTATGAAATTTTATAATCTTGCAAATACTAATTATGAAAAAAATAGAACTTCATAAGGAGGATTAGTATGGGAGAAAATAAATACAAGGAAAGAAACATGTCTATGTCACTTGAAAATCATAAGACTGCGGCCTGGGCTAATATTGAGCATGTAAAGAAAAATTCAAGAGTTCCTCTTCCTAGTACCTTTGAAGTTGAAAATGCAAAGGAATGGGTAGATAATAATCAGAAATAGTACAAATATGCCTTGGGATTTTGTTTGGTACAAAGCACTTAGTGCAAAGTCCGTGGTTTTAGGCAAAGTCCACTTTGAAAATCTTTATAAAAGACTTTGCTCTAAAGATTTAAGGAACGGCAGTTAATGGGCCGTTCCTTAATTTTTTTTAGCTATAATTCATTTCTGACAGCCTTCTATAGGTCTCAAATCTATCCTTTGCATCTTCTTCAGCCTTTAGATATAGATCCTGTGCTATATCAGGGAAGGTATTTTGGATTTGTGCAAATCTAACTTCTCCTAGTATATAATCCCTGAAGGATGCTTTAGGTTCCTTGGAGTCTAATGCAAATGGATTCTTACCCTGCTGTTTTAATAGAGGATTGTATCTGTAAAGATGCCAATATCCAGCTTCAACAGCCTTCTTTTCTTGAATAACCGATGTTCCCATGCCGCTCTTTATACCATGACTTATACATGGAGCATAGGCTATGATAAGGGATGGCCCTCGATATCTCTCTGCTTCTTCAAATACCTTTACTGTATGATTCATGTTAGCACCCATTGCAACCTGAGCAACATAGACATAGCCATAGCTCATGGCCATCATACCAAGATCTTTTTTACGTATCTTTTTGCCTGAAGCTGCAAATTTTGCTGCAGCTGCTGTAGGTGTTGCCTTTGATGATTGTCCACCTGTATTAGAGTAAATCTCTGTATCCATTACTAATATGTTTACATCCTCTCCCGAGGCCAATACATGGTCAAGACCTCCATAACCTATATCATATGCCCAACCATCTCCACCAACTATCCATTGACACTGCTTAACTAGATAATCCTTTTTCTTCAAAATTTCATCAACAATTTTATTACCTTTGTACGTTGGATTATCTATGATAGATATAAGATTTTTACTAGCAGCTTTTGAAGCTTCTCCATCGTACATTGCTTCTAACCACTGACTAAATGCATCTTTACATTCATTAGCAAGCTCTGCTCCTAATCCTTCCTGCATCAAATCCCTTAGTCTTTCTCTTATTTGTCTTGATGCCAAATGCATACCATATCCATACTCGGCGTTATCTTCAAATAAAGAGTTCGCCCACGCTGGACCATGTCCGCATGCATTAGTAGTAAATGGTACCGATGGAGCACTTCCTCCCCATATCGAGGAGCATCCTGTTGCATTTGCAATTACCATTCTATCTCCATATAGCTGAGTTGCCAGCTTTACATAGGCTGTTTCTCCACAGCCTGCACATGCACCTGAAAACTCGAGTAGAGGCTGAGCAAATTGACTTCCCTTTACGGTGTTTTTATTCATCAAGTCGTCTCTGTATGGAAGACTCTTCGAAGCATATTCCCAATTCCCAAGCTGCTTTGGTGTTTCATCTTCTGCATTTACCATTACTAGCGCCTTTTGAGGTGCAGGGCATATGTCTGCACAATTGCCGCATCCAGTACAGTCCAGTGGACTTACCTGCATACGATATTCAAAATTTTCAAACCCTTTACCCATTGCCTTCTTGGTTTCAAAGGTTTCTGGTGCATTTTTCTTTTCTTCTTCGTTCAGCAAGAATGGTCTAAGTACTGCATGTGGACATATATATGCACATTGATTACATTGAATACATTTGTCGGTTTGCCACTCTGGTACCATGACAGCTATGCCACGCTTTTCAAATGCAGTTGTACCAAGAGGAAATGTTCCATCTTCTACTCCCTTAAATGTACTTACCGGAAGATTATCACCCTCCTGCCTTGCCATAGGTTTTAGAATATTTTTAATAAACTCGGGCTCTTCTTTTACATCAATGCCCTCATCCTGTGCATTTGCCCATTTACTAGGTACATCTACCTTAACAAATCCATCTATGCCTCTATCTACTGCAGCATTGTTCATTTCAACGATTTGTCTACCCTTCATGCCGTATGTAGCTTCAATAGATTCCTTAAGATATTTGGCAGCATCCTCTATGGGAATTACATTTGTAAGCTTGAAAAATGCAGACTGCATAATCATATTTATTCTACCACCAAGACCAATATCCTGAGCAATCCCAACGGCATCAATCATATGAAAATTTATATCGTTTTCAGCTAAATATCTTTTGATCGGCGCCGGTAATTTTTCATCTAATTCCTCATTGCTCCATGGGCAGTTGAGCATAAATATTCCATTCTTCTTAAGCCCCTTAAGCAAATCATAGTGATATACATAGGACTTATTGTGACATGCTACATAATCGGCTTTATTTACTAAATATGAGGATTTAATAGGCTTTTTACCAAACCTTAAGTGGGAAATCGTAGTTCCACCGGATTTTTTACTATCATAGGAGAAGTATCCCTGAGCATATCTATCTGTTTTATCTCCGATAATCTTTATTGCTATTTTGTTTGCTCCTACTGTACCATCAGAACCTAGTCCCCATAGCTTACAGCTGATTGTCCCCTCTGGTATAGTTTCTACTTCCTCCTGTACAACTAGCGAAGTATTTGTAACATCATCTACAATACCAATCGTAAAATTATTTTTAGGGTTTACGCCCTTTAGATTGTTGAATACTGCAACAATTTGTGATGGTGTTGTATCCTTGGATCCTAATCCATATCTACCACCAACAATAACAGGCATTTCATCTCTATCATAGAATAAACTCCTCACATCTTCATAAAGAGGTTCACCTAAAGATCCTGGCTCCTTTGTTCTATCTAACACAGCAATCTTTCTAACTGTCTTTGGCAAAGCCTTGAAGAAGTACTTGCATGAGAAAGGCCTATATAGATGGATCTTTAATACCCCAATCTTTTCCCCTTTACCCATTAAGTAATCTACTGTTTCCTCTATGGTATCACATACAGAACCCATAGCTATGATAACTCGGTCTGCATCCTCTGCCCCATAATAATTGAATGGATGGTATTCTCTTCCTGTAACCTTAGAGATTTCATTCATATATTCCTCTACTATGTCTGGAACCTTTTCATAGAATGGATTTATTGATTCTCTTCCTTGGAAATAGATATCTGGGTTTTGAGCAGTTCCTCTTAGCACTGGACGCATAGGATTTAATGAATTATCTCGGAAATCCTCTACTGCCTTGTAATCCAATAGCTTTCTGAATTCTTCATAATCAACTACTTCAACCTTTTGCACCTCGTGGGAATTTCTAAATCCATCAAAGAAGTGAAGGAATGGAATCTTTGATCTTATGGATGCTAGGTGGGCAATACCTCCTAGATCCATTACCTCTTGCACGCTTCCTGATGCAAGCAATGCAAATCCAGTCTGCCTAGTGGCCATTACATCCTGATGATCACCAAATATTGATAGTGCATGGGCTGCAACTGCACGGGCACTTACATGAAATACTCCTGGAAGCAGTTCTCCAGCCATTTTGTACATATTAGGTATCATCAGTAACAGCCCTTGAGAAGCTGTATAGGTTGTGGTAAGTGCTCCTCCCTGCAGCGAACCATGCATAGTACCTGAAGCTCCTGCCTCAGATTGCAGTTCAGCTACCTTTACTTGCTGTCCAAAAAGATTTTTCTTCCCCTTTGCTGACCATAAATCTACTAATTCGGCCATTGGAGAAGAAGGAGTAATTGGATAAATTGCCGCTACCTCGGTAAATGCATATGAAACATATGCAGCAGCTTCATTACCATCCATGGTCTTCATTTTTTTCACCATATATCTCCCTCCATTTTAATCTGTATAGAGTTCCTAGAGATAAACAACTTTAAGGTTTAATAAATTTCAAATGTTAATGTTGTTTGTCTATAGTAAAACTTAATTTATACATATCCAAATACTCAGTGCTTGTAAGAGTTTTGGATGTGTATAAATTTATAGTTTTACTGGAATCTCTGTGTTCATACAATTTTTAGTATTTTACATTTTCCATATATCATTCATAAATTTTCTGTAAACAATCTGAATTCAAGTTTAAATCGGGGTTAAATAATACTACTTATTCTTTCTAGACTATAATGAACTTTTTCAAGTAAAAGCCCAGCAATAAACCATACGGGAGCATAATCCAGCCTTATTAATCCATTAACAGAGAAAATACTGGAACTATAATCCCATGGACATACACCTAGAACCCTTCTTAATATCCATCCTGTAAAATATTCTGCGATAAAAATTAATACAGTATACAACCCTCCTCTTAACACAATATTTAAGCTACCTATTCTTGCATGGATGGGTTCAAGAAAGACTGCTAACCCATATATAAAAAACATCCATATATATGTTCGTCCAGTCAGCTTGACATCTCCCCTTAAAAGCGAACCAAATCCAGTCCAAAATATTTCCATACACCAACCAAAAAGTCCGTAAATTATAAATCTCCCTATCATATGTTTATTTTTACCTTGATTCACTAAATTATCCCAGATTATTTATGGAAAGTTTGAAAATATGCAAGTAGTTTTGATTTCTAAGACTCTCATCAAATTCGAAGACATACCAAATCGGTACGTTGAGAATTTGATGTATGTCTTAGAAACAAAAAGGCGTAGCAGAGTTTTGAATTTTCTATGAATAATCTGGGATTATGTCATATTATTTATTCTCATCGTAATTTGTATAAAAAAAACGCCATCCATAATGGAGTAGCGCTTCTCTTTTATCTAATCTCTATTTAAATTTTCATTAATAATATTTCTTACGGTCTCAGTTAAAGCATTAGAATCCTTGACTATATCATCATCCATATAAATGGGCTTGGAAACTATTAATTCAACATTAGCAGGTCTAATAACTAACTTTCCACTTGGCATTATCTCATTTGCTCCCTTTATGGTAACTGGTACTATAGGAACTCCTGATTTGGTTGCCAGTTTCAAACTTCCTGGTTTAAATTCCATTAAATTACCATCCTTGCTTCTAGTACCCTCTGGGAATATAACAAGGGAATATCCTCCCTTTAAAAGCTTTATACCTGCCTTTATGGCCTTTAGGGATTCTCTAGCATTACCTCTATCAATAAAGATACAGTTAATGAGCTTCATCCAAGTACTAAGTACAGGAAATTTGCTCATCTCTACCTTAGCAACAAATGCCTTAGGTTTATCAATAAACCCAAGTAAGATAGGAATATCTAAGTTGCTCTGATGATTACTTACAAAAAGTACTGGTTCATCCTTTGGTATATTCTCTTTTCCTACAACCTTTACTTTTGATCCGCTTTGCTCTACCAAATCTTTTCCCCAGCTCTTAGCTATGCTATAGGCTAGTTTATCTTTGTCCTCTATCCTGTTCTGCTTATCAAGGGATTTAACCTTAATTAGCTTAGGAGTCAGTATCAATATTCGGAAAATAAAGTAAAAAATCCATGTTATTGTTCTAAACATACTACACCTCTTCTTAACTATTTTAGTAGATATTTTATTGCCTGTATATAATTCTATATTTCTATTGGTTTTACCTCCTAATTGAACCCGAATAATTCGGATTGAAGATTAAAATTTCTATAAAAACTTAAAAGAACGGTATATAACCGTTCTTAATATATACTTTATTATTTACAAACCCTCAACTCTTAAAACTAGGTCATCTAATTTACAACATAATACATTAGCAAGAACTTCAATTTTTTCAAAGCTTGGATTTTTCTTATCCCCTCTTTCTAATTCTTCTAAGTATGATTTTGAAATTGAAGCACTGTATTTAACGTTCTTTGTAAGAATCTCTACATCCCGAGCAGTGTACCCTAAGCTCTTTCTGATTTCTCTGATTTTCCTACCATTTAACATAAAATACCCCCTCAAGCTGAGATTGTGTTACTCTAATTATATGATTTTTTTATTATGAATAGATTGATTTTTGATTTTTTTAATAAGAATGTAAAAAAATCCCCTATTTAAAAATTTAAGATGTAGACTTTTTTGCAATAAAAGCCTGTTGATAAATTCACGGATTTTATAACTTATCAACAGTTTTTCTTCTTCCCTATCCTCATTTCCACAAAATATTCTTTGTCACTTATATCAATACTATAGTCGCTATAATCTATTTCAAAATTTACCACAGATGAGTGTAGATCTATACTTCCAAGCATATGGATAGTTAAAATATTATTATTTGGTTTTTCACTCAATCTAAATACTAAATTTCTTACTATAGAAAATTGCATCCTAGAGTTCAAACAATCTATAGTATCGTCAAAATATAAATTTAATGTCCTATTTCCTATTGGAATAAATAAATCGATATCTTTTCCATCTTCTCTTAGTGTTCTAATCTCAAAATCACTATCTAAATAAAGATTATTTTTATTGTATATCATAATTAGCACCTACCTTTTGCTTTTTTTATGGCACATAGAATGTCATTATAAATCCAAAATCTTATTCTAATTGTGCTTATATTATAATACACAAATTATCATATTTTCTCAATACTTTGTACTTAACAGTCATAATATCACCAAAATAAAATACTTATATATTAGGACTTAAGACCAAAGTTTTCTTTGCAGATTTTATAAAGAGGGCTTTGCCTATACACATACGGGAAATTATAATGGTATCTAGTATTTTAAGGGGGACTGTAATTCCCTATGTGCTATAAAAATAACCATAGAAGGAAGTGTTTAACATGTGGGTAATCATTACAAAGAAACAATTGTACAACCTAATAATAGTAATATTGTCTATTCTTATTTTACTAGTCCTATTTCAAATTTTTTTTTCTAATAATGAAAGCGTTACAACGGATTCAGATGCCAGGGGGTATGTCGTGCTAATAATCGATGATTTCGGTAATAATGGTAATGGAACAGAAGAAATGCTTAAGCTAAATGTTCCAGTCACTGCTGCGGTTATGCCTTTCATGCCCTTCAGTAAGGCTGATGCTCTAGCTGCAAAGAATGCTAATCTAGAGGTGATTTTACATCTTTCCATGGAGCCTAATCAAGGTAAAAAAGAATGGTTAGGTCCAAGGGGGATTACTTGTGATTTGGAAAGCGATGATGTCAAATGTATCCTATACGATGCTCTTGAAGAAGTTGAGTATGCTGTAGGTATTAATAATCATATGGGCTCAAAGGCTACTCAAGATAAGAGAATTATGAAGTCTATCTTAGAAGTGGCAAAGGAAAAAAAGTTATTTTTTGTGGATAGTAAGACCTCACCAAAGTCAGTAGTACTGGAGACTGCTAAGGAACTGGGTGTACCCTGCTTATGTAGAGATGTATTTTTAGATGGTACGAAGGATGTAAATCACATAAGAAAACAGGTACTGAAATTGGGTGATGTGGCTCTAGAGAAAGGGTATGCTATAGGAATTGGACATGTGGGAATTGAAGGAGGAAAGCCAACAGCCGAGGCTATCGCATCAGCCTATCCAACCCTAAAAAAGAAAGGAATACGATTTGTTACCGTATCACAGCTTATGGAAATTTTAAACAAATAGTTTACTCAGGGTTACATCTTAATTATCATAGCTTGACAACCTTTCTATTTCTCATTAATATTAAACGGAGATTATTCATAGAAAGGTGATAAACATGAATGCATACGTTACACAAGGAGTTTGCACAAAAAAAATTACTTTTACCATTGATAATAAATTAGTAAAGGATGTAGCATTTTATTCTGGATGTCATGGAAACCTTCAAGGCATTAGTAGCTTAATCGAAGGAATGAACGTTTATGAAGCAATCAAAAGACTTAGAGGTATAAAGTGTGGAGGTAAGGCTACTTCATGCCCAGATCAATTGTCAAAAGCGTTGGAAGAGCATATTAATGATAACTAATATATGTACATACTTTTACATATAGAAGATAGAATTTTAAATTTATAGCTTAGATTTTCTTCGAAAAAAAACCTAAAATAACCAGTACTGATACAAGAATATCAGTATTGATTATTTTTTTCTAATCTTTTTTTAATCTTCTACTCAGATTCATCTAATTTTAAAGTTGTACAATGGTTACATAAAGAAAAACAAGTTCAAATAACAATAATTTTAATGATTACTCGGAGGTGTTAAGATGAAAGTTACATTAGAACAAATAGATTCATTGAGACAGAGGGCAAATGTAAGTTATGAAGATGCCAAGGCCGCTTTAGAAAAGTTTGAGGGTGATATAGTTGAAGCCCTTGTGTATCTTGAACAAGAAAAGAAAATCAAGGCTAAAAAGAAGGTTGAATCTAGAGGTCAATTTGTAGATAAGCTTAAAAAAATCATCAAAAAAGGAAATGATACAAAATTTGTGGTCAAAAACAGCACAGGTACTGTCTTAAATATTCCAATCACATTAGCTATAATAGTATCGATTCTTGCAACTCCATTTGTTATAATTGCCTTGCTAGCAGCTCTATTAACAAAACATCGAATTAGCATTAAGAAAACTGATGGCGAAAATTTAGAAGTTAATAAAGTCTTTGATAAAATGGCTGCAGCTGTAGATAATATTACATCTGAATCTGATTCAGATAAAAATAATACTGAGGAAAAACAGGAAAAATAATATTGATATAGAAATTCAAGTAGAACTATTAATTTATACACATCAAAACCTCCCAGAAACATCGAGTATTTTGATATGTATAAATTAAGTTCTGCTATATGAATTCTATATACTTTACTGAGGCAACCTATTTAAAAGTGTAGGTTGCTTTTACAATATATAGTCAAACCCGGATTATTCATAAAAAATTCAAAATCACCTGCCCACTTTCAAACTTTTCATAAACAATTCGGGTCAAATAATGTATAATACAAGAAAGTATTCGTTCTCGGGAGGATGTTATCTATGGAATATAAAATTCTTATAATAGAAGATGAACAAAGAATTGCTCGTTTTTTAGAATTGGAGTTAAAATATGAAGGTTATGCCATTGAAAAGGCCTACGACGGTAGAAGCGGTCTGGAGAAGGCTCAATCAGTGGATTTTTCATTAATTATTCTAGACGTTATGCTACCTGGTTTAAATGGTGTAGAAGTTTGTAGACGTATTCGTCAATCATCCGAAGTTCCTATTATCATGCTTACCGCAAAGGATTCCACCACAGACAAGGTAATGGGTCTAGACACAGGAGCAGACGATTATGTAACTAAGCCCTTTGCAATCGAAGAACTTCTAGCTCGCATTCGTGTTGCATTGAAACGAAAAAATGTACCATTTACAAAATCTTCTAATGTGCTTTCCGTTAATGGATTAAAAATTGATTTAGATAAATATCTTGTAACCTATGATGATGACCCTATAGAGTTAACCAAAAAAGAGTTTGATTTCTTACACTATTTAATGGAAAATAAGAATATGGTTCTCACTAGAGATCAGATTCTAGAAAAGGTATGGGGATACAGTTACTTCGGAGACACAAACGTAGTAGATGTGTATATACGTTATTTAAGAAGCAAGATTGATAATAGATTCAACAGAAAGTTCATTCATACTATACGAGGGGTGGGTTATCTTTTAAAAGATGAATAAAAACAGGTCAGTTTTTCAAATAATCTATAAAGTTTTTCAAATTATTTTTTATATGCTTAAAATCTTGATCGGTATAATACCGGCTGTTTTTAAATGTCTAGGATTTATTTTAAAACTTATTAGACAAATGTTCAGTAGTCTAGGTAAGGGTTTTAAAAAGCTTCTTAGATTTTCCCTAACCTTTAAAATAACCTTCGTCTACGGTATTATAATATCTATTATTCTCTTTTTATCCAGTCTAAGTATATTGTTTGGTTTTCGTTTTTTTATAATCTATGATGCTAAGAAGGATATTGAAAAAAGCAGAGATATCGTCTTAAGCCATATGCAGGAGAATCTAGAAGTTCCCCAGAATAGTATAGATGCAATTTCAAAATTTGAAAATATTACTATAACTGTCTTTGATAAGAATAAAGATATTGTTTATCCATCTGACAATAACGCAACCTTCTATGGAAGGTTCGACTTACCTACACTTATAAGTCCAGTTGGTATAGAGATGCTTGTTTTAAATAATGAAATTAATCTGACTGAAAGTATGTTTTACCTTCAACTTTCAAAGGATTTAACTCCTGAAAATGCTCTTGTATATACTATATTTATTGTTTTATTAGTTGTAAATATTATAGGCCTTATCATAATAATCGTTATAGGTTTTAAGCTCAGTAGAAGAATGTTAAGGCCTATTAAGGATATGACTGAAAGGGTTAATGCCATTACCGTTGAGAATCTTGATACTAGACTTGATATAGGTGGAGCATATGATGAGCTTAGGGATCTTGCCGTAACCTTTAACGAAATGTTTGATAAAATTCAAGCCTCCTACGAAAAACAGAATCAATTTGTCTCCGATGCTTCCCATGAGCTCAGAACACCGATTTCTGTCATCCAAGGATACATAAACCTCTTGGATCGCTGGGGCAAAGGCGATAAAGAAGTCCTTGATGAGTCTATCGTTGCCATAAAGGGTGAATCTGAGGCTATGAAAGATTTGATAGAAAAATTACTATTCTTAGCAAGAAGTGATAAGAATCTATTGAATCTACAAAGAGAGGATTTTTATATAAATGAGTTAATCAGTGAGATTATTTATGAAACTAAGCTAATTGATTCAAGCCATGCAATAATTGGTGAAACTAATGAAAATATATCCTTCAATGCCGATAGGAAGTTATTAAAACAGGCTTTAAGAATATTTATTGATAATAGTGTAAAATTCACACCTAAGGGTGGTACTATAAAGATCGTCTCCACTCTCCAAAAAAGACAATTACTTTTAGTTGTTGAAGACACAGGGGTTGGAATTCCTAAAGAAGATATAGATCATGTATTTAATCGCTTTTATCGTTCTGACAAATCAAGAACAAAGGAAACCGGGGGTCATGGACTTGGTCTGTCAATCGCTAAATTAATTATTGATGAGCATGGTGGTCATCTAAAGGTCGAGAGTAAAGTCGATGCAGGTACTAAAGTTAAAGTATTTTTACCAATAAAAAAAGTTTAGTAAGTATGAGAGCACTGAAAAAGTATCAATGTATACTTTTTCAGTGCTCTCGTTAGTCTCTACTTTTTTTATTTTTGGGGCTGAAATTTGTGCAAGAAAAAAATAGTAAATGTTATTATTGGCGACAGATAGCAGAATACAGCATAGGGTGCATATGAAACTGCTGAAACTCCTGCTATTACAAATATAAATAGAGCATTAACATTCCACGGCATTAGGGGAGCTATAATCGTGCCTGTATCAGATATGGTTCGAGCCAATATACTATGATCTATTCCCAATTCATCATATTTATCCTTTAGCAGCCGTCCTGGTAAAATAATCCCAACAGTTTGATCACAGCTTACAATCGTTAACATACTACTAAGTATACCCGTCATGAATATAAGCTCACACTTTGACTTCACCCTATATATCATGTTATCAATTATTGGCTGAACAATCCTTGTTCCCTCAAATAGGCTGTTTAAAGCCACTACTTCCATTACAATAAATATTACCTCTATCATAGAAACAATCCCACCACTAACCAGTATCTCATTCAATTCAGCACTAGCAGTAGTTCCCCTATATCCTACAAATATTGCTTTTACAATATTAATCAATTCTAAATCCTGTAGTGTTAGACTAATAATAATACCCACCACTGATCCCAATGAAATAGTAGGAATTATTTTTGTGCCTAGGACAGACATTATTAAAATTAATACCGGTAACAGTAACAGTAATGGTGATATGAAGAATCCCTCTTTAATAGCCATTTTATAACTATCTAGATTACTTATGTCAACGGTTATGCTGTACCCTCTTCCAATGAAAAAATAAAATAACGCCGATAGTATATATGTTGGTATCAAGGTAACAAGCATAGATTTTAAGGTATCCCTATATCTTGTACTTGTCGTTGTCAAAGTAAGGTTTAATAATGCCGATAGGGGTGATATTTTATCTGCAATAAATGCCCCTGAAATAATTGCAGCTAGGAGAATATGAACCGGTATTCCAAAGCCCTTTCCCAGTCCCAATAAGGCTAATCCTATGGTACTAATAGTACCAAATGCAGTGCCCATAAAGATCGAAATAATAGACGTAATAATAAAAGCTGCAAATAAAAAGTTCATGCCCTTCATATATTCAAACCCATAGTATATCATTGCTGGTACAATTCCAGATGATAACCAAATAGATATGGTTGTAGCAATCAATATGAGCAATACGAAAATCATCCTACATTCTATTAGTCCATCCAGCATCATCTTTATCAGACTTTTTGGTTCAAACCCTCTCTTAGCAAATATATAGAATGATAGAACTATACCAGCAAGAAATCCATATGCCAATGAAATCTTGAATAGTATACAACTTAATATAAATATTAATGAAGTAATTAGTACTACATATGTATCTCTCTTAGAAATTGTTTTTTTATCCATAGTTACACCTCTATTTTTTACTCATAGTAACTATTATATATCAAAGCCAAAAACAATAAAACACCTACCCTGGGGTAGGTGAGACTATTAGTTTTATTTCACTTCTTCAAACACCATTTTAGGCTGATTACAGGTTGGGCATTTCCAGAACTCGGGGAGATCTTCAAAACTTGTATTTGGTGGTATATCATTGATTTTATCTCCTCTTTCTGGCTTGTATGTATAGCCACATACGGTGCACTTGTAATTTTTCATAATTATTCCTCCAAATCTTTTTCTTTAATTTTTGCTCCTTATACTATTTTATCCTCTGCATGGTATGCCCAATCACATTTTACATTTTATTAAAAAAACTCTTCAATCTGTGATAAGTTCCTATGAATTATGAAAGACCTCTATCCACTTTGGAATAAAGGTCTTTTATAATTAAACTACAAACAACATCATTCTAAGTACTTCGAAATAATCATTTGTCCTAAACAGTACCGTAGTCGGAGATATTTGCTCCATACCTGGATAAAATGAAGCTTTATATGCTTTAGCATGCTTCGGATATGATATCTCTACCTCAAAGGTATCTGGTAATTCTATTTTACATAAGTCTAGATTCTTCTTCAAAGTCTCTTCTACTTTTTTCTCAGTAAGCTCTACGGCCAAGTCATTATGTATACTTATTATGGAATTCCCTATACCTATCTTAACATCAAGGGTACTTATATTGCCATTAATCTCATTTATCTCGTCACAAAGCCCTTTGTCCCCACTTACAAATACTACTGGAACATTAACCGAAGCTGCGGCGTATGCATGTATTAGAAATTCACTAGCAAATTTACCATTGATTTTTATGTAATTAACGCTGCTTGCATTCATTGTATGTGATAGCGGATTATGATTAGATCCGCTAGATGAGTGATAACCAATAAACATCAAGGCATCAAATGATTCGTCAAGCTCTTGTACCATTAAAAATGGATGTTCACTCCACCCTCTAATTAGTTTAGTATTTCTAGGAAGTACAGCATGATTAATATTCCTTCCACTATCATGGGCATCCTTAACCCAGATTTCCTTTGCCCCTGCATTTAAGGCTCCTTTACATGCAGCTGTAACTTCGTTCTCCATTTGTCTAGCAAAGATAGGATAATCAGAATGATCCTTTTCAGTTTCATTCCAACTGGTTACCCCTGTTATCCCCTCTATATCGGCACTAATATATATTTTCATATTCATCCCCCTTAAAATAATATTTCCAATATCATTTTATACCTTTTTTTAGCATGTATAAAGAAATTTCTATAATATTCTGAAATAATTTTTCGTTATTTCACTCCTATAGGGATTTAAGTAAAGACTTTAATTTATACATGTACAAACTCTTAAAAACGCTAAGTAGTTGTATATATATATGAATTAAGTTCTACTATGTAAACCCCATATAGCTAGTGATAGGAAAAATCTCAATAAAATGTTAAACTTCGGGAGGGCATACATCTATGGCAAAATCAATCTTCAATCAGACCCTAATATCCCAGGACATATCTCCAACTGGATATTTCGTTTCAAAAATTCTTTCTACATTAATACCCTTTATATATAAAGGATAATGAATCCTTTCATAGTATAGGCTCCACGCAGAATATTCCTTCAGTCTATTAAAATCTCCGAATTCACTACTTAATCTACCAACAAAATCTATGTTCTCTTCATCCCATTCAGTTATGCTTTCATCAAATCCTCCTATGGCTTCAAAATAAGTTCTAGGTACTATAAAAATATGCCCTACTGCCATGGGCTGTCTTTTATATGCACTAAAATAGTTGTTATTTATCTTTAAGCTTGGAGCAGTTCGATGAAGCTTTTTAGTAGACCTTTCATCTATATATATCAGGCTACCAAATGGAATTATGAGAGGATATTGATCCAGACCATCAATCCCTTTTTTTATACATTCAGCATTAAAAGCTATATTTGAGTCTGCAATAATAAATATATCACCTCTTGCATTCTTAGCAGAATTGTTTATTGCAGCAGACTTGCTATAATGACCCTTGGGATATGATCCCACACATATTTCTGCACCTGGCATTAAAGCTTTGTATCTTTCTTTCATAAACAACCAGTTACTATCATTGATAGGAGATGTTTTATGATTTATTAATATTGAAATATTTTTATCTTCTATTATATTAGCCATTGAATAACTCCACCTTATTACAGAGATTCAAGTAGAACTACTAATTTATACACATTAAAACCTCCCGGAAGCATCGAGTATTATGATATATATAAATTAAGTTCTGCTATAGAGAGTTCCAAGTAAATCTTAATTTACACATATCAAAATATCCTATGTTTCTGGGGATTTTTTATGTGCATAAATTAAAGTTTTGACTGGGATCTCTATATATGAACTCTATGTTTTTGATGCTATTATATTCCCTAGGTTGAAAAAAGATTCCTACTTTATAATCTTTTATAGATATGCAACCTTAGGATTCAAAATAAATTTTTGTGAAAATAATGAACGCTTCTACATTTTTTCACAGAAATTTATCAAACCTTAAAGTTGCTTATCTATAATATCGTTCCAATTTTGGCCATATCCTTCACACTTCATAAAAAAAATACATACTATGAATTGAAAACAATACAGAGATTCCAGTCAAAACTTTAACTTAAATAACTCCATCAAAGGAGGTGAAAGATATGTCAAAGTCATATATAAAACATAAAAAAGAATCTTGCAAGGAAAAACGCCCAATAAAGTTTGAAAGAAAGTCAAGATTGGCATGTGGCAACAATGGATCTACTGTGGATCTTTTAAATCAGCAAGGAAACACTCTAGATTTAGTTTCGGTTACTATAGACCTCGAAGATTTGATTAACCCACTAGTTAAGGTTGACTTTTCTGCCATTGTGGAATTTGAAGTTGATACCACAAGTCCTAGTGATAGTGACATAGATTTGAACTTACAATTTACTCTATCTAGGATATGTAGCGATGGAGTGGAACAGGTCCTTGAAAGCTATGATTATGTCAGAGATTTCAATGTTACTGACAACGCTGGTACTACAACATTGATTGTTAGAACTACGGATCCTGCTTCTTTTACATTCTGTGACTGCTTTAATTCCTGTGCAGATGGCCCTTGCTCCTATATAGTTAGGGTTCTGGTGATAAGTGTCGATCAGCCTGATGTACAGATAGCCCAAATAAATGATATTTTTATTAATGCAATAGCTCAAGGATTAGTTGCTAGTTACTAAGTATTCCATCGAATGATCAAGACATTGCTTAGGGCTTTGCGTATTTCTATTTATATAAATATCTGAAAAAACAAACAAATTAATAAGAGTTTTTCCTGAATTATTTAAAAGGAGGTGAACAATATGTCAAAATCATATATGGATTGTAAAAAGAATGATTGCATGAAGTATGAAAAAGACGATTGTTTGAAATATAAAAAGTGTGATTGCAAACCAAAATGTCCTAAAAAGCTTGAGAAGGAACTAATATTAGCATGTGGTACTCTAGGAAGATCATTTGATCTTTTGGATAGAACCGGTCAGACACTTGATTTAGCTTCAGTTAATATTGATCTATCAGGATTGATTTCCCCTATAGTAAAGGTTGATTTCTCTACGACTATAGAATTCCAAGTTGAAACCCAAGCTCCGGGTAGTGCAGATTTTCTAGATCTAGACCTGGAATTTATTTTAACAAGGACCTGTGAAGATGGTATTGAGCAAGAACTTGAGACATACGAATTCGTCAGAGATTTCAATATAACACAGGGAAGTGCTACTTTAATAGCTAGAACTACAGATCCGATTTCCTTTACATTCTGTGATTGCGTTAATTCATGTAAGGTTGGATGCTGCACATATCTGATGAAGGTTCTTGTAGTAAACATCGATCAAGTTCCGGTACAGGTAGCTCGAATAGATACTAGTTTTATTAATGCTGTAGCGCAAGGAGTAAAGGCTTGCTAAAAGGTAGTCTGTAATAAACCTTTAGGGTGTTTTACCCTCTACTTTAGTTATTATTTATTAGAAGAAACCTAGGGTTAATGGTCCTAGGTTAGCAAAAATTATTTGTTACAGCTATCCCCTGAAATTTAATATTTTACTTAAGTTAAATATATGTAGAGTCTATTTTAAAGATAATCGCCTTTGAATGTCAATTAATCTTTTAAAGGAAATAAATAGAATCTCTACATTTTTTTATACAAAGATTAATATAAATATCCCAAGGAAATAATTAAAGGGGGAAAACTAATGGATGCTTTTCACTCAAACTGGACTAAACCATTTTTTATAAATCACCCAGGAGAAGAATATTTCATAGAGGATTTTGATCTACTTGTAACTATATTATCTGCTTTAAAGTGGAGGGAAAAGAACGGCTCTATAAAGTTGTATACCGATAAGCTTGGTGGTGATTATTTTTACAAATTAGGTATAGCTGATATATATGACCGTGGAATTGATACGTCACTAGATAAAGCGGTACCAAAAAAACTAGACCCTTGCCTATTTTGGGCTGGTGGAAAAATATACTCTTTGAATATTGAACAGACACCTACTGTTATGCTAGATATGGATTTTATAGTCTGGGATACAATATTAGAGGAAACGAAGGATAGGAGTCTGTGTGTTACACATAGAGAGGTATTAAATGGATTGGTATATCCCGAGTTTGAAAGCTTCAACAGCCTATATAGTTATGATTATGATTCGGAGTGGGACTGGGAATTAAATCCCTGTAATACTGCCTTAGTGTATTTTGGAAACAAGGAATTAAAGGAATACTATGTTAATGAATGTATTAAATTTATGAATTCAGATTTTGATCCACCAAGTGACCAGAGAAAGAGGGTAATATTGATGGTCTTCGCTGAGCAGAGAATGCTGGCAATGTGTGCCAAGAAAATGGGCATGGAGATAACATCCTTTATATCAAACAATATGCCTATGGATAAGTATAAGAAATATACCCATATTTGGGGCTATAAAAAAACTTTATTAGGCTCATATCACTTGAGGAGAGAGTTCTGTAAAAGTTGTATCAACATAATATTAGATGATTTTCCCGAAATGTATGACACCCTGAGTAAAATAGGATCAATTCAGAAGTATTTAATAGGGAAATAGGTTTGAAAAGAGTCAAATAATTTTTAATTTGAAAGAACTTAATAATTAGATTATTAGGTTCTTTTTTATGAACTAATCTTGCTTTTGGTCAATATAGTGTACAGAAGAAAATAAGGGATTGTGTAAGTTACGAAAAATCCATTACATTGTGAAGATCTACAATATTCAATAGCATTGGCTAGCAAATCTCCATAATGTAAGATGTTTCTCGTATTATATATAAATTTAGCAGATTACATGATTATAAGATAAACCTTGGAGTGAATTATAAATGAGTAAAAAAAATAGGAGATGTAATCCCTTTGCGTGGGGATACAACAATTATGGTCAGCTAGGTTATCCAAACTCTAGAAATACCTTTGTAAATGTATGCAATATAGACAATGTTATACAGGTTCAAGGAGGATTGTTTCATAGCTTAGCCCTACAAGCAGATGGAAGGGTATTTGCTTGGGGAGGCAATGATAAAGGTCAGCTGGGGGATAACTCTACAACTGCTCGGAATGTTCCAACGGAAGTAATAAGAATCAATAATGCTAGCTTTATATCCACTGGACTTCAGCACAGCCTAGCAGCAAAATCCGATGGGACAGTATTTGCCTGGGGAGAAAATGTAACTGGGCAGCTTGGTGATGGAACAATTATAAACAGTGACGTACCAGTACAAACGATCGGATTAACAGATATAGTAGCAGTAGCTGGTGGCTCACTCCATAGCTTAGCTCTAAATTCTAATGGAGAAGTATTTGCATGGGGTGCAAACTTTAGTGGGCAGCTTGGAACCGGCGGCCCTCCAAACGTTTTTACAATTCCTCAGCAAAGCATGATAAGCGATGTAATCGCAATAGCAGCAGGAGATTTTCATAGCCTAGCACTAAAGTCAGATGGAACTGTGTGGGGATGGGGCGCAAATTTTAGCGGACAGCTAGGTGATGGGACTAGAATTGACAGTAATCTTCCAGTTCAAGTAAATACAATAACCGATATAATAGCCATAGCTGCTGGTGCTAGTCATAGCTTAGCACTTCAATCAAATGGAATATTGTGGTCATGGGGAAATAATAGTAGTGGACAACTAGGCAATGGAACTAACAATAATGTTATACCTAGTCCCGTACAGGTTGTAGATATAAAAGGCATCAGTCTTATGCAAAATGGTTCCATATCAGCTGGAAGAATTCACAGCATGGCATTGCTAAAGGATGGGACTGTAAGAACATGGGGAGAAAATAATTTTGGTCAACTGGGAGATGGTACAGGAGTTGATAGTGATCGACCAGTAGAGGTAATATGTTTAAAATGTGATAAAGCTATTGCCGCTGGTTATGATCACAGCTTAGCCACAAGAAGGGATGGAACGGTCTGGTCATGGGGAAGGAACTTAGAAGGAGAGTTAGGGAATGGTGAATTCGGAACTTTTAGCTCAACACCAGTAAAAGTAAAGGGTATAGAAGGAATAACTGATATCGCCTGCGGAGAATTCCATAATCTAGCCCTTAAATCTGATAAAAAAATTAGGGCCTGGGGAAGTAATGTTTCTGGCGAACTCGGCGATGGAACCTTTAGTGGTGGAAGGGACGTTCCAGTTCTAGTAGAGGGTATTGACTGTATAGAGGCTATAGCTGGTGGAGAAAGCTTCAGCATAGCCCTTAGAGAGGGCGGAAAAGTCTTTGCCTGGGGAGGAAATACTTTAGGACAGCTAGGTAATGGTACGTTGATAAGCAGGACTATACCTAGAAAGGTTATTGGTTTACCTAAAATTATGAAGATTGCAGCCCGTGGTGGTTTTAGCTTAGCCCTTGATTATGATGGCAAGGTATGGTCATGGGGCGATAATGGATTTGGCCAATTAGGAGATGGTACCACTGTCAACAGAATTGTACCAGTAATGGTGGAAAATCTAGACAATATTGTTGAGATAGAGTGCGGAGATAACCACAGTTTAGCAATAAGATGCGATGGTACTGTATTTGCCTGGGGCGATAATGAATCTGGTCAATTGGGAATAGGTTCATTTGGTGGTAACAGCACTGTACCTGTACAGATATTAAATATATCCCATGTAAATGCTGTTTCTGGAGGAGGGCTTCACAGCTTAGCCCTTACCTATTATGGAAATGTTTTTGCTTGGGGAGACAATAGAAGTGGACAGTTAGGTAATGGAACTTTAATAGCTAGTAGTATTCCTACCCAGGTTCTACTTAGTGAAGATGTCTCAGCAATAGCTGCAGGAGGCTTCCATAGTTTGGTCCTTTTAAAGAGACACTCTAGATTATTTGCATGGGGAGATAACTCAGATGGACAGCTAGGTAATGGCAGCTTAAAGAATAGTAGTATTCCTAAAATGGTAGATATTTCAGGAGATGTAATACAAATATGTGCAGGAGAACGCCATAGCTTGGCTGTTAGCTGTAAAGAATATTATAAGGATTAAGAGAAATTGACCATAGATATCCTAAAGCTCACTTACTTTTACTCCAGATATACAAATATTTAAGATAGCTTCTAGTAAGTTGTAACAACCATAAGACCTCACAAATATAATGTAGCAAAGGAAATGAAAAACTTGCTTAATCAATTATATAAATTCTAAAAAATATACCTTGAGGTGAATTATAAATGAGTAAAGAGAGTAAAAAATGTAACCCCTATGCATGGGGATACAATAATTATGGTCAGCTTGGATATCCAACCTTTAGAAACACCTTTGTAAATGTATGCAATATAGACGATGTTATACAGGTTGACGGAGGTCAGGAACACAGTTTAGCCCTTCAAGCAGATGGAAGGGTATTCGCATGGGGAGAAAATGCCAATGGTCAATTAGGTATCAATTCAACAATGGATCGTAATGTTCCAACGGAGGTAATAAGGATTAGTGATGTTATCTTTATATCGGCTGGATATGATCATAGCTTAGCGGCTAAGTCAGACGGAACAGTATTTGCTTGGGGAGAGAATGGCAATGGACAGCTGGGTAATGGAACTTTTAACGATAGTGATATACCGGTACAAGTAGTTGGTTTAACCGATGTTATCGCGGTAGCTGGTGGACAGGACCACAGCTTGGCATTAAAATCCGACGGAACAGTTTTAGCCTGGGGATCTAACTTCTCTGGCCAGCTAGGAATAGGCACTTCTACAGGAAATTTTACCACTCCTCAACTAAGTAATATAACCGATGTAATAGCCATAGCAGCAGGAAACAGGTTCAGCCTAGCATTAAAATCCGATGGAACTGTATTTGCATGGGGAACCAATTTTGACGGACAGTTAGGGGATGGTACAACAACTGAAAGAACCAATCCAGTTCAAGTAAATACAATAACTAACATAATAGCGATAGCTGCTGGAGATTCACACAGCTTAGCCCTACAATCCGATGGAACATTATGGTCATGGGGACGTAATTCTAGTGGACAATTAGGGGATGGAACTAGAGAATTTGAAAGACTTAGTCCAGTGCAAGTTGTAGATATAACAAACATTAAACTTATGCAGATTGGAGCCATAGCCGCTGGAGGCAATCACAGTATGGCAGTATTAAATGATGGTACGGTAATGACATGGGGTGAAAACGGTGTAGGCCAGTTGGGAGATGGCACACAGGTTGATAGTAACCGCCCCGTAGAGGTAATATGCTTAAAATGCGCTGAATTCGTTGGAGCAGGTTTTAATCACAGCTTAGCCATAAGAAACGATGGTACGGTTTGGGCATGGGGAGATAACCTCCGTGGACAGCTAGGAAATGGAGAGTTTGGATTATTTAGTACTACTCCAGTGAAGGTGAAGGGAATAGAAGGATTAACTGATATAGCCTGTGGAGAGTTTCATAATTTAGCCCTTAAATCCGATAAAAAAATAAGAACCTGGGGAAGTAACGTATCTGGTGAACTGGGCGATGGAACCTTTGGCGGTGGAAGGGATGTTCCGGTTCTAGTAGTTAATCTTGACCGCGTAAAGGCTATAGCAGGCGGAGAGAGCTTCAGCATAGCCCTTAGAGAGGACGGAAAGGTCTTTGCATGGGGAGGCAATGGGTTAGGCCAGTTAGGGGACGGTACACAAATAAATAGAGCCATACCAGGAGAGGTTATTTGCCTGCCTAAAATCATAAAGATTGCTGCTTGTGGCGGCTTCAGCTTAGCCCTTGACTGTGATGGAAGGGTATGGTCCTGGGGTGATAATGAGTTTGGCCAATTGGGAGATGGCACCACTGTAAATAAAATAGTTCCAGTAATGGTAGAAAATCTAGAAAATATTGTAGAGATAGAATGTGGTGATAACCACAGCTTAGCATTAAGGTGCGATGGTGCTGTATTTGCATGGGGCGATAATGAATCTGGTCAATTGGGAATAGGTTCCATTGGCGGTAACAGTACTGTACCTGTACAGGTATCAGGTTTATTCAATATAAAGGCCCTTTCTGGCGGAGGACTACACAGCATGGCACTTACCTGTGATGGAGATATCTTAGCATGGGGAGACAATAGGTCTGGACAGCTAGGTAATGGGACCTTTATAGACAGTAGTGTTCCCGTTCCAGTGTTCCTTAATGAAAAGGCGGTAGAAATATCAGCAGGAGGCTTCCACAGCTTGGCACGTGTAAAGAGATGCTCTGAGGTATTTGCATGGGGAGAAAATTCAGATGGACAGCTGGGTAATGGAAGCTTAGAGGACAGCACTATTCCTAGAATGGTAGATATACCAGGAAAGGTAATACAGATATGTGCTGCTGAGCGTCATAGCTTGGTTATTAGCTGTAAGTCATGTCTATCTTGGAATAGTTATTGTTAAATAAATCTAGAATAGGATTTAAACTAGGGCTGAACCCATGAGATCATCTCATGAGTTCAGCCCCTTGATATCTTCGCATGAGTGGATTTAAAGTAGCTCAGAAATTTGTCATTCTAAGGCTCCCTCCTTTTTATTCCTGCTCAAACAATCTATATCCAAATTCAAATGGTGTAGAGTCCTGTCCCTCAGCGCCCTTTAAAAGAATTGTAGTATTAAACTCTACGAGTCCTTTATCCTCTTTAAAGGTTCTTATCTCTTTATATGTGTTTTCAGGATAGGATTCTATATCCTTTACTGTAGTTTCCGTCTTCACTAGGCTTCTACCCTTTTCGTCCTTAGAAACCTCCATGATTTTTGTTTCTGCTTCATATTCCTTACCATCTATGTTAACGGTTTGATTCCACTTCTTGCCCTCTTCTATTGGAGCCTTTAACACAATTTGTTCTCGAATAATAGATTGAGAATATCTTCTTTCTTCATTCCTTTGAATTTCCTCTACAGAATCCTTATCAATTTCGTACTCTGTTTCAAGGATTAGATCATCCCTTGAAGGACCTTCGCCTCCACTTACGTCTAAAATTTCTCCTTTAAAGCTTAACTTAAGCTTATCTTCATCCTCTATTAACTTGCTTAAAGTAAGTGTTTGTCCATATTCTGCAGTTCCAAAATACTTTAGCACCGTTCCTTCTACGGAAGGAAAATACTTAGTAAGTTCCTGACTATATGCTTCTTCCACCTCTGTATTCTTATCATCGGATTTAGGTTCTTCACCATCTGCTTTAGATTCCTCATTTCCCCCTTGAGGCATCTCGCTACCGGCTTTAGATTCTTCAGTACCTACTTTATCTTCATTATCAGCCGTTGTACATCCCACCGCTGAAGCCACTAGGATTAAAATACAAACAAGTGAAAATATTTTTTTAGTTAGTAGTTTCATTCTTTCATCCCTTCTAAATCAATATATTCTATAATAATTTTTTAACTTATCTATTATTTAAACTACCTAATTACGCTCATCTCACCTCCATCTGTTTACATTATATATGGTCGCCTCAATTAAATCTTTACAAAGTGGTTAAAGTTTTATTGGGAGCTCTATTCCCATCTTTGTTCCTTCTCCCTCTATACTGTTAATATGTAACTTACCATGATGTATATTTATAATTTCCTTGCAAATTGCCAAGCCAATCCCACTGCCTGCATCCCTTGATTTGCCTTTATAGAATTTTTCAGTTATCCTTCCTATTTCTTCTGTAGGTATTCCTATTCCATTATCCTCTATTTCAATCAAAACATACTTTTCCCTTACTAAGGTTCTAATACTTATTGTGCTATCCTTTTCCGTAAACTTTATAGCATTATCTATAATATTTATCAGCACCTGTTTAAGTCTATTGGTATCCCCCATAATAATGCAGTCTTTTTCATCTAATATTAGGCTCGTTCTAATATCTGCTATTTCAAATCTTTTCTTAAAATAACTATATACATCCTCCGTTAATTCCTTTATATTAATTTTAGTTAAGTCTAATGTGATTTTTCCTGATTCAAATTTAGAAAAATCCAAAAGTTCCTCAACTAATCCCGATAACCTTCTGGCTTCATGGGATATGATTTTTAGGCCCTCCTTTTCTTCCTCCGGACCTTCTATCTCACCGGCAAGAATAATTTCACTCCAGCCTTTAATTGCAGTAAGTGGGGTTCTAAGTTCATGGGATACGGAGGTGATAAATTCATTTTTTATAGAGTTACTTCTTTGGATTTCCGCTGCCATAAAGTTCAATGTATCAGAAAGTCTTCCTATTTCATCATTATTTCTTTTAACAGCTCTCTTAGAAAAATCTCCCCCTGCCATTACCTCAGCAATATTTGTCAGTTCCTTAACTGGCTCAACTATATCCCTTGCTAAAAGTGAGCTTAATAAAAATATAATAACAATCACGCTCAAACCAATTATAAAGGAAATACTTGAGATTTTACCAACCATCTCGTCCACATCTTCAACAGAAACAATGTATCTTAGGGCTCCTGAAATATTCTCTAGATGGTATAAGGGTATAGATATAGCCATTATTTTTTCGCCTGTTTCCTTATCCCTAGCCATAACAATCTTATTTCTTCCAAATAATGCTTCTACAATATCCTCTTCATCTATGGGACTTGATGTCATTAGCCCATTTGAATCAATTATTACGGTTCGATTATTATCCAGTACCTGCATGTAAAAAATTGGGTTTTTAGATTCATTTTCTAATATATATCTCGCCTTTCCCTGTATTGTTTCATTAATAAGATATCTATTATAAAAATCACCTGAAATTTCTGCTCTATTGAATAGTTGCTTTTTAGTACTCTCAAAATAGTAATTTCTTACTCCCCATAGAAATATAAACTCTAAAATCAATACGATACTAAGGATGATTATTCCATTTTGTCTATATAGCCTATGGCCTATACTCTTCATTCCTCAGTACTCCATATATAGCCATGTCCCCATACAGTTTTCAAAAACATAGGTTTCGAAGCATCCTCTTCTATTTTCTGTCTAATCCTCCTCATATTTACATCTACTGTTTTTATATCTCCAAAATAGTCTACTCCCCATACTTCATCGAGTATCTCATCTCTACTAATAACTTTATCAGGGTTATTAATCAAAAGGTTTACAATGGCGTATTCCGTCGGAGTAAGGGAAATGAATTGATCTCCCTTAACTAGGGTTTTCTTATCCGTATCTAGTTTAAAGGGCCCAAATTTAATAATGCTTTTTTTAATCCTCTTATTTGAATCATTTACATCTATTCTTCTTAATAGTGATTCTATCCTCGCCACTAATTCCTTGGGGCTAAAGGGCTTCATAATATAATCATCGGCCCCGCTACTTAAACCCATAACCTTATCATCCTCCATACCCTTTGCAGTAATCATAATGATTCCTAGATTAGGATAATCCGCTCTGAATCTTTTGCAGACTTCAAATCCATCAATATCAGGAAGCATGACATCTAATAATGCAATATCTACACTGTCATCTATCTGCTCTAGGGCTTCATTTCCGGTTTCCGTTTCTAGCACCTCATATCCAAAGCCTCTTAGCTTTATTTTCATAAAACCTCTTATTGATTTTTCATCTTCCAAAATCAGTATTATTCTAGTCATCACAAATCATCCTTTTAGACTCAGGTTGTAGTATTCTTAGCTTTCTCCTATATTTTCAAGAATATTTCTTTTAGTTTTTCTTGGTCGATATAATATTTAGATTTTTTATCTTTATACAGGATCTTTCCCATGATTACCCTCTCCCTATTTTCATCTAAAAGAATATATGATTTATTATCTAATTCTGCTTTTTCTTTTATCCAATCCCCAGCGCTAAAGCCTTTAATAGAAAAAACCTCATCTTCGGGCCTTCCAGTGTTATTTGAAGAATAAAACACTACTTCATTACTATCTCTTCTTTCTAGAATTACAAACTCTTTTCTCCACTCCCTAGGAATCACTATCTTGTATCCATCATCGTAGTTATAATACTCCCTTTGAATAAAAATAATATCCTTCCCATCATTCCATTGATACCACTCTGTTATATAGGGAACGTCATAATCTATGTACTCTTCCCTTAATCCCATATCTGTTATAAATCCAAATTCAATAATACCATCATCATTAATATCCTTTGATCCTGTAATATTCCCTTTAAGCTTCTGATAATATCCTGCCAATGTATTTCTCAAAACCTCATTAAGCTTATCATCCTTCATAATTAGTAAATCAGTATATCCATTGAAAGTCCCTATATCATGATCAATAAAAATCCCCATATAATCTTCCGAAGCCCTTCCAATGGTCATGGCACTGTAGTAGCTCTTATCCTCGATATCATACTTATCTACAGTAACTAACTCATTCTGGATATATCTAAGTACCTCGACAAAATTTGTTTCACCATTTTCCTCTTTATTAAATAAAACCACTTCTTGCCTTCCCACATTGTCTAAATTCCCTAAGCTAAAATCCCTGTAGTTGGAATAATAAATATTTCGAAAATATCCATCATGATATGAATATATCGTCAGCCGCTTCTCAATTTCACTTTCTGTATTTACTCCTACAAATATTTCTGGCTTGTTATCTCCAGTTATATCACCATATTGTACAAGGTCAAATCCATATCCCGGTCCATCAATTCTGTTAATTTCACTCCACTTATCTCCCTTTTTCTTTAACATAAGTATCCCGTATCCTTCAGCTTTTGGATGCTGATTATCGACTTCTCTATATAATATAAAGAGTTCCATAGTTCCATCTCCATCTAAGTCGACTCTTCTAACTGCTTCCGCTCTCTGATTTGCTGCTAGCGTCAATGTTTTATGCTCTCCTAGAAAATGAGTGATGACTTTAGAAATTTCCCTTTTTTCTACAGAGCTTTTGGGCATTCTTACTAGTTCTTCTGGAGATTTGATATTGATACATCCCGTAGTTAGAAAAACTATTATTGCCATTAGAATCAAGTATATCTTTCTGTCCATTGTCATCCCTCCAATTGTCTTTATTATTTTTATGAATTAAGAATATTATGTGCTAACCAGATCATTAAGTTTATGTATATATAATACGATAAACATCTTATATTGTGGAAATTTAACAGCCAACGCTTTTTGGGGATGTTAAATCTTCGGAATGTAATAGATTTTTCGTAACTTGTATATGCAAAAAAAAGATATAGAGCCATATAATGTAGTCTAATTAGGACATAAGGGAAAAATACATTACATAGCTCTATATTCTAAACAATACCTATAGGTTTAAGTTGTCTGCTCGTTAACGATTAGATTTGAAAACTGTTTCTTGTCAATATAGGAGTTGTATACCATTCCTCCTAGAATTAATAGACCACCAATTATCTTTCCTCTGGAGATTGAATTTCCTATAAAGAAATCAATTGTTATTCCCATAAAAAGCTGACCGATGAATATAAGAAGGGTAGCATAAATGGCACCGATCTTTGGTACTACAATATTATTGATAGATATGCCTATTACTCCAATGGCTCCACCCAAGTAGGCCCAAGCAGGAATCCGGGACAAAATCTCTGATGAAAAATCTATAGAGTTAAAGTTGATTAGCAAAAGTAATAAGCTGAATAGGAGCCCGACTATAAAATTAATTAAAATGCCTTGTAATGCCCCTATCTTCATGGCTAATTTTGAATTTATTATCATGGATATGATCGTCAGGCAACCAGTAAAAAAAGCAAATACTATATATATCAAATCTCTTCCCCCTTTAATATATAAACATAGTTATTATTCCAATAGATACCAATACAAAACCAAATAACTTTTCTTTTTGAAATTTCTTAATTTCCATTTCAAACAACCCATAATGGTCTATGACACAGGATGCTATGGATTGCCCCAACAAAACTAATGATAATGTTAAGGATACTCCAAGAAAGTTAAAGGAGATATTATTAGAAAATACCATAAATACTCCTAAAGCCCCTGCACTAAATAGGTAAATAGGAATACCTTGCAGCTTAGAAAGCTTCTCTTTTTTTAAAAACATAATAGGCAATACTATAACCAGACCTACTAAATGAATAATAATTAATGCTAAATAATCCCCAGCATAATTAGCTAAAAGTCCATTGAAGGTTACCATAATGGATACCAACATTCCTACAAAAACCGCATATGACTTGTTCATAATATACCCCCTATTGAAGATTTGCATTTGGTACATTTATAGACTATCATTACAATAAAGGCTCCAAAAGGACAAATGTCCTATATGAAATATAAAATCCATAGGGAAAGATAGGTAAAGCTATGAAACTTCTTGATGATAGAGAAAAATTGTTGTCCTATATCAATAAATTTAATATTGGAGATTTTTTTGAGAAGGATATGATTGAGAATATGGAGTTGCATCTCTTTAGCAGAGGGGAGCAATTACTTAAATCATGTGATAAAATCCATTATTTTTATTTTATGGTAGAAGGAAAGGCAAAGGTATATACCATGCTGAAAAATGGAAAGTCTCTGCTCCTAAGGTTTTATAAGCCATTACAGGTATTGGGTGATGTAGAGTTTTTAACTTATGATTATACTGATTGTAATGTTGAAGCCATAAGTAATGTTATATGCATAGGTATACCCTTGGATTACTTAAGAAAGGAAGCTAGTAGAGATGTTACGTTTTTACAGTTTGTTTGTAAAAATTTAAGTTGGAAATTAGCTAATTCTTCCTACTGGAGCTCAGTCAATCTTCTCTATCCATTAGAAAATAGATTAGCAAGCTATATTTTAGCTATTACAAATAATGACGAAGATTATACAATTCCCCTAAATGAAATTGAAACCCACAAATTGACGGATATGGCAGAATTATTGGGAACCAGCTATAGACATTTAAATAGAACCTTAAACAATTTATGCTTAAAGGGAATTATTAAAAAACACAGAAATTCCATTATTATTATAGATAAAGAGAAGCTCAAAGAATTAGCTGGTGATTTATATGAGTAAAATAATAAAAGCCTTCTATTCATTCATAAAATAGAAGACTTTTATTATTTTAAGACACAATAGTTACTTAATTCTCTTCAATACTTCACACAAGAATTCAAAAACACGTCTTGTTGATGATATGCTCAAATGCTCGTTTGGTGTATGTACGTCATGGAGATTAGGCCCTATAGATATCATATCTATATCCCCAACTTTTTCCTTTAAAAACCCACATTCTAGCCCGGCGTGGATGGCGTCGACCTTCATCTCTTCATTGTGCATATCTCCATAAACTTCGCCCATTAGATCACGTATCGGTGAGTCTACCTTGTATTGCCACTCTGGATAGTCACTAACTAACTTCATCTTAGCACCTGTTAGTTCACATATAGTATTTATCCTATTACTGATTTCTTCCTTTAGGGTCTTTACAGAGCTGCGAACGGCACTGCTAAATACTATCTCATTCTCATTAGTCTCCAAAACTCCAATATTGTTTGAACTTGCAACTAAACCCTCAATATCAGCACTCATTGTCTGAACTCCATTTGGAGTTAACCTTAATATACTTATTAAGGATTTACTTGTATTTTTACTAAAGATTTTCTCAGGTTTAGGGGCTTTCTCTATGTAAAGTTTAATATCTGGATCAGCAGTTTTAAACTCGTTTGATAGTATATTTTGATAGTCATCGATAACGTTGCTTAGGTTATTTTCATTTGCTTCATCGGTTGTAATAACTACATCTGCCATTTTAGCAATGGCATTCATTTTTTCGCCTCCATTAACCTGTGCAATATCGATGTCTATATTATTATTAATTGACTCTAGTAATCTTCCTAATAGTTTAATTGCGTTTCCACGATTCTTATCAATTTCCATTCCCGAATGCCCGCCTAAAAGTCCTTTTATCGCCAACTCATATGCAGTCTTACTAGGATCTGAATCTTGCCATTGAATCGGTAGATGAACTATATTATTAACACCACCGGCACAAGAAGATAGAGCTGTTCCTTCTTCTTCAGAGTCGATATTGATTAAAATATCCCCTGAAATATTTTCAGGCTTAAGTCCTATAACACCATCCATACCTGTTTCCTCTGCCACAGTAAAAAGTGCCGTTAATGGCGGATGGGGCAATTCCTTAGATTCCAAAATTGCCATTGCCATGGCTACAGCAATTCCATTATCTGCTCCAAGTGTAGTTCCATCAGTACGAATCATATCTCCATCTAAAACTACTGGGATTGGATCCTTTGTAAAGTCAAAGTCTAAATCCTCTCTCTTAGCACAAACTATATCCATATGTCCTTGAAGAATAACCCTAGGTGCCTCTTCATATCCCTTAGAGGCAGGCTTATTAATAATTACATTTAGACAATCTTCTTGAATCGCCTCTAACCCAAGCCCACTCGCAAATTTCACTAGGAAATCACTAACTTCCTTTTCATTACCCGACCCCCTCGGTATACGAGTTAAGGATTCGAAGTTCCTAAAAACAGATTCTGGTTGCAATCCTTTTAATACTCTTTCCATGGTATCTTCCTCCTAGTTTTCCATTATGTTATTTTATAATACTTATCATGCCTTCATTGATTTCCTTAAGAGTTTTTGCTCCACTCATAAGCATAGTCTCATATAACTCTTTTCCTAATTTATTAGTATATAGTTCTACTCCCTCGGTTCCCCCGCCATAAACCGCTACTGCATATGGTCTACCTATTAATACAGCGTCAGCTCCAAGGGCTATAACCTTAAATACATCTAGACCAGATCTTATTCCTCCATCTATGAATATTTTCATTTTGCCATTAACTTCCTTAACTATTTCAGGCAGCACTTCTACCGTTGCTGGTGTTTCATCTAGAACTCTACCGCCGTGATTTGATACTACAATACCATAGGCACCGGCCTCTAATGCTTTTCTAGCACCTTGAACCGTCATTATTCCCTTAAAGATAAAAGGTAAACTTGTAGATGAAATTATCTCCTTCATCTCCTCAGTTGATTTAGGGGAAACTGGCTTACCCTGCATTCCTAACAGTGCTAATCCAGCAGCATCAATATCCATAGCCACCGCTACGGCTCCACTTTCCTCTGCCATCTTTATTTTTCTTAATATCTCATCCTTCTTCCATGGCTTTATTGTAGGTACTCCCCATCCATCATTTTCAGCTATAACCTTTAATGGGGCTTCATAGGCTTCATCCTTTACTCCATCACCTGTGAAACCAACTACTCCTGAGTTTTTACAGCCTTCAATAATTGCCATCTGATAGTCGTAATCGTTATATAACTCACCATAATTTAATTTAACTGCTCCAATGGGAGCTGCAAATATTGGGTATTTAAAACTCTTTCCAAATAACTCTATTGATGTATCCACCTCACCGGGACTATATAGAGTATCCATATTGATTTTCACTTTCCTTAGCTCGTCATAATTACGAATGAATCCTGATCCCGTTGCCTTCCCGCCTACTCCAGGAATTTCACCTCTACAAGCCTTGCCATTACACTCTGGACAGACCCTACATGTTTCTATATTCTTTTTAGCATTTTCTAGCAGTGTTTTATAATCCATCTTTCTCCTCCTTGCTTGATTTTAATTTTTATTAAAGATAAGCAACTTTAAGGTTTAATAGATTTCAAAGAAAAAATGTAGAAGCGTTCATTGTTTCCTTTGAAATTTATTTTAAATGTTAGTGTTGCATATCTATAATAAATTTTTAAATTTATTCAACATTCCTCTTCAAACTAGTCCTAATATATATTATTATATTATATAGTTGTTTAATCTATAAAGTCTTTTTGTTATTTATTGGTTATTTAAGAGGGGGATAATAATATGCTAGGTACTATAGTAAATGCTCTGGCAATAATAGGTGGAAGCCTTGTAGGTCTTTTTTTTAAGAAAGGTATTCCAAAGCAATACAATGACACCGTTATGAACTCTTTAAGTCTCGCTGTAATTTTAATTGGTATGATGAATGCATTGAAGGCTGAGAACATACTTCTACTGATCTTTAGTTTAGCCTTAGGTAGTATTTTAGGAGAGTTTCTAAGAATCGAAGATAAGCTTGAAAAATTAGGTGACTATATCGAGAATAAATTGAAAGGATCATTTTCTAGTAGCGATAATAATATATCTAAGGGTTTTGTAAATGCTAGTTTAATTTATTGTGTAGGTGCGATGGCTATAATGGGTGCTTTGGAAAGCGGACTTTCTAATAATCATCAAACCCTTTTTGCAAAGTCTGTTATAGACGGTATCGCAGCTATAGCATTTACTTCATCCCTAGGTATAGGAGTATTATTTTCTTCTATACCAGTATTCTTATATCAGGGGCTTATTACTATTTCAGCCTCCTTTATGAAACAGTTTTTAATCACATCTGTAATAACGGATATGTCAGCTATTGGAGGACTGTTAATTGTTGCTATAGGCATTAATATTCTTGAAATCAAAAAAATAAAGGTAGGAAATATGCTTCCTGCAATTTTTATCCCTTTAATATTTCATATACTAAAATCGATATTCTTTGTAATGTAATCATCTAAAGTTTAAAAGGGGCTGCCTCATAAAAGAATCTTATGAGTTCAACCCCCGGGATGTTTCAGAACGAATTTCTATTAAACTAAAAGGCCTTTATGCCCTTAAGTTTTGCTTTAGCTTATCTCCTTCTTATACTGTAAATCTTTGTTCTCATTTTCATCTTCCCTTAAGGATTTGTTCAGTACCTTTCCTAATATTACTGTAACAATTATCGTAAAAAAATCTGCTATAGTCTGACTATAGATTATTCCATTTAATCCAAACAACTTAGGTAATATTAAAACTGATGGTATAAGAAATATTCCTTGTCTTGCAAGGGATAAAATAAGAGCTTCTTTTCCCTTTCCGAGGGATTGAAAGAGTGATGCATATACCTGTTGGAACCCAAACAGTGGGAACAACAAGCTTATGGCCCTAAGAGTTTTAGCTCCAATAGCTATTACCTCAACATCATTACTAAATACAGCAATTATAGATTCTGCAAAAAACATGAATACAACCGTAACAATTGTTGAAAAAATAGTAGTCCATTTAAGGGATATTTTTATTGCCTCCTTTAAACGATTGTACTTTTTAGCTCCATAATTGTATCCAACTACGGGTTGAAATCCTTGATTATATCCAAATATTACAAATATACCTATTGAAAGTACCCTTAAAGTAACTCCCATAGCTGCAACTGCTGCATCGCCATAGGGCATGGCAGCTACATTTATCAGCCCTAGAGATAAACTCGAAAGTGCCTGTCTTGCGAAGGTTGCTATTCCAATTTTCATTATCTCAGTATATATCTTTCTTGATAAGGTAACATATTTAAGGGATATTTTTATATAGCTCTTTCCACTAATAAAATATCTAATAAGGAATATACAGGATATTCCTTGAGCAAGAACCGTTGCTAGGGCTGCTCCCCTTATTCCCATATCAAAACCAAACATGAGGATGGGATCTAAAATAATATTTAATCCTGCTCCGAGGCTTATTGCAAACATGCTGTACTTTGCATTACCCTCTGCCCTAATCATATTGTTTAAAGTCATGTTACATACTGTAAAGACTGATCCTGCAACTAATATTGTAGAGTACTCCTTTGCAAAGGGCATTATAGTTGCAGTAGCACCGAACATTCTCAGTAATGGTTCTATAAGAATAGTACCAACAATTGTGAAGGCTATCCCACAAACTAAACTTGTAAAAAAAGTAGTTGATGTAGTTTTATCTGCCAATTCCTTATTTTTTTCTCCTAAAAGCCTTGATATATATGAACCAGAACCTACTCCAAACATCTGCCCAAAGGCAGCTATTATCATAAACAATGGAAATGCAACGGAAACAGCACCAATAGCGCTTGTATTTCCTAACATTCCCACAAACATTGTATCTACCACATTGTAAACTGCATTTACAAGCATAGCTACAATACCAGGTATAGCCAATTTCATTAGTATCTTAGATATCTTACCATTCTCCATCATTTCTGCTCTCTGATTTTTTTCTGTCATATTAGACCTCCTAGCAAATTGCTAACTAAAAACCTATAACATAGAATTTTTATGAATTGAAGTTCATTATATTCTAAAAAAAATTTATCTTTTGTAGATAGACTCTATAAATTGATTAATGAAATCTAAATTTTTATCCTTTTCCTGGGGATAGCTTCCACACATTTCAACAATTACCATAACTAAAGAAAAGGCTAATCGATCATCCATTTCTTCTTTAAACTCACAACCTTCATTGAATCTCAATTCTTTCAACAATCCTTGTATTCTTTTTGAAAGTTCTTCCTTAACAAATAGAAACTTCTCACTATTTTCATCTGTAATTACATTCTCTTTAGCTAATTCTCGCCCCATACCCTTTCTTTTTGATATCTCATCATACAATATTTCTATCAATTTTTTAATTTTTTCTTTAGCATCAGTTTCTTCTTTACACATATTATCTATTCTTAAGAAAGTGTTATTCCAGCTCTTTTCAAAAACACTTATAAAAAGCTTCTTTTTATTTGAATAGTAATTGTATAATGTTCCTACTGCAATCCCCGCCTTGTTAGCGATCTTTTTCATATCGGTTTCTTTATATCCATATTCTCCAAACAGCTCGAAGGCAGCGTTAAATATATTTTCTTCTATATCTTTTATAATCTTTGGCATAATCTCACCCTTTATGAATTTAGGTTCATTTTAAATGAATTTGTATTCATTATATATTGCTCTTGCTATCCTGTCAAGTTAGATTAAATGTTAATGTTTTCTATAGCCATTTCTATATATAATACGATAAAGATCTCACATTGTGGAGATTTGACAGCCAACGTCTCTGAGGATGGCAAATCTTCGGAATGTAATAGCTTTTTCGTAACTTATATATATAATATAATTTGCTCAAGTACTCTTTGCTTATATGAAAGACTTCAGTTTGAATTTAATTGGAAGCTTGTATTAGTTTAGACATTTACCTCTAATGTAAATATTTCATTGGTTAGTATAAAAAACCTAAGTAGAAGAAATATTAATAAAAACTAAAGGATATAGATTCCTTTGTTTTTTCTGAAATCTTACTTTGTTAAATTACCTATAGAGATTCGAGTAAAACTATATGTCAAAAAATAATCTAGAGGTTTATATAATGAAATCTTTTTGGAAATTTTTTAAACGAAAAAATACATATCATCCACCTAGACAGCAAAGAGAAGTAGAAAATGTTAACAGCAGAGGCCCTTTGAAAATCAGCCTTCATGAAAATATGGAAATAGCACAAGAGATCCTAGGAGAAAGCAGTGACATAGTAACAAGGATTTTTCCCGTTGGCAAAGATAGTAAAACAGAAGTAGGCATAATCTATACCGATGGTTTAGTAGATAAAATCTTGATTCAGGATTTTATTTTAAAGGCATTGATGATAGATATAAGAAAAACTAACCTTGAATCAGATATTTCTTTTAAAAAAGGCTTTTTTGATATATTGAAGGACTTTGGTCTCCCAGATGGAGATATAAAAGAAATCTCAGATTTTAAAGATCTTTTTACGCACCTCTTGTCTGGAGATACTATTGTACTGATCGATGGATATTGTGAGGGGTTTATCGTAAGCTCAAGGGGATGGGCCGATCGTGGTGTTCCAACTCCCGACTCAGAGACCGTCGTAAGAGGCCCGAAGGATGGTTTTACTGAGACCTTAAGGACTAATACAGCACTCATTCGCAGAAGAATAAAAGACACAAATCTTCGTATAGAAACAAAGAGAATTGGACGAAGAACAAAAACCGATGTAGCTATAGCTTATATAAGAGACATTGCCAGTGAGAAGATTGTCAAGGAAGTTCGTAAGCGCCTTAATCGAATCGATATCGATGGGATATTGGAAAGCGGATATATAGAAGAACTCATTCAAGACGGAGTATACACACCTTTTCCTACTGTGTATAACTCTGAGCGGCCCGATGCTATTTCAGCTGGATTATTGGAGGGCCGAATAGCAATACTTGTAGATGGCACACCCTTTGTTCTTTTAGTACCGGCTTTATTTGTCCATTTTCTCCAAGCTCCCGAGGATTATTACCAGCGTTTTGATATCAGCTCACTAATTCGTATACTTCGTTATATTTCTTTTTTTATTGCCTTGCTTACGCCATCTATTTATATTGCAGTAACGACATTCCATCAGGAAATGATCCCAACATCTCTTCTTATTAGCATTGCTGCACAGAGGGAAGGTGTTCCCTTTCCTGCCTTTATTGAAGCACTGATAATGGAAGTTACTTTTGAGATTCTCCGTGAGGCTGGCGTAAGAATGCCTAGGGCCGTTGGAGCAGCCATTTCAATTGTGGGAGCATTGGTACTTGGTGAAGCTGCTGTACAGGCAGGAATAGTTTCACCTGTGATGGTTATTGTCGTATCCCTTACAGCCATTAGCAGCTTCGTATTTCCAACCTATAATATGGCTATTGCCGTTAGGATGTTACGTTTTATATTAATGATATTGGCTGCTACCTTCGGTTTATATGGCATGGCCTTAGGCCTCATCGGAATAGTTCTTCACCTATGCAGCTTGCGCTCCTTCGGTATCCCATATATGTCCCCTATGGCACCCTTTAATTGGAGTGATCAAAAGGATACTATTTTACGTTTTCCTCTTTGGAGTATGTTTTATCGTCCCCGCTTAATCAGTCAAAAGAACACAATACGCCAGCAGAGTCCTGAAATGGCAGAACCAAAGCCACCAGAGAATCATGAACAAAAATAAAAACTCATGGGGGATATAAACTATTGAGCTTTTAATCTGATTTTTCTTGGAAAAATGACCTTAAATCTGGGTTAAATAATGTATTAGCCTAAGGAGCTTTATCATGAAAAAAAGTCTTACTCTATTTTTCTTTCTAATAATTTTAATTCCCTCTCTAACTGGCTGCTGGAGCAGTAGAGAAATAAATGAGATTTCAATTGCTTCAGCATTAGGTATAGATAAAAGCGAGGAAGGATATCTTGTTACGGTACAGCTAATTAATCCTGGCGAAATTGCCGCACAATCTACTAGTACTCGTACCCCAGTTACCACCTATAGAACTTCAGGTGAATCTATATTGGAGGCTATGAGAAAGTTGACCCTTGAAACTCCTAGAAAAATTTATCTATCCCATTTACGGCTACTGGTTTTTGGAGAAGATTTTGCCAAGGATGGTATAGGAAAAGCTCTTGATTTCCTCTCTAGGGATCATGAGATGCGGGCCGACTACTATATCGTTGTTGCAAAAAATATAAAGGCTGGAGAGCTATTGAATGTTTTAACACCTGTTGAAAAAATCCCAGCTAATAAAATGTATTCCTCCTTGGAAATGTCTACCCAGTCATGGGCTGCAACCTATAATGTTCAGTTAGATGAGCTTATCAACAGCTTAATTAGCGACGGTAAAAATCCTGTATTAACGGGTGTCATTGTAAAGGGAGATCCAGGGATAGGGAATGATGTGAAAAACGTAGAAAAGGTTGATTCACCTAGCACAATTCAGATACGCTATATTGCTGGCTTTAAAAAGGATAAGCTTATTGGCTGGTTAAATGAAGAAGAGAGTATAGGATACAATTATATTATGGACCACATTACCAGTACAATTGTCACCGTCCCATGCTCTGAAGACGGGAAAGTAAGCATTGAACTGATTCGAACAAATGCAAGCATAAAGGGTAAGGTAGCATATGGAAAACCTAAAATAGACATTGAGGTTTGGGCAGAAGGAAATGTTGGGGATGTACAATCTAAAGTTGATTTATCAAAAACTGAAAATATCTATGCTCTAGAAAAAAGGGCGGGAGAAAAGATAAAGTCGCAAATGGAAGCAGCAATTAAAAAGGCACAAGAAAATTTTAAAAGCGATATATTTGGATTTGGTGAAGTTATCCATCGAGTAGATCCTACTCGATGGAAAGAGTTTAAGAATGATTGGGATAAAGAGTTTAAGAAATTGGAAGTCAATATAAAGGTTAATGCAAAGATTAGGCGGCTTGGAACAATTACTGAATCTTTTCAAAAAGAGATAAGGGAGTAAAGTTTATGTGGCCTATATTAGGAATTCTAGCAGTAACAATTGGAATTGTACTATATGAAGTTCCATCATTGATAGAAAGAGGTTTAAAAAGAGAATTATGGGTATTTTCTATTTTACTCATCTTCGGCCTGACTCTAAGTATTTCTGAAAGTTTAAATCTCAATATACCAAATCCAACTGAATGGATTACAATTATCTATAAACCTCTTACTGATTTCTTCATAGATATCTTAGAATAAAGGAGAAGGACATGAAAAAAAACGCCTTGGGGATTTGGAAAATAAGCTCACGTCAATTTATGATTTTAGTCATTTTATGCTTTATTGGTACTTCTATTTTGCTGACCCCAGGAGGTTTAGCCGCAGAAGCTAAACAAGATGCCTGGATAGCTGCTATAATCGGCAGCCTAATAGGATTACCAGTGGTGTTGTTTTACAATTCTATAGGAAGCCTCTTTCCTAATATGTCCTTCATAGAGTGCATAGAAAAACTATTGGGCAAATGGTTAGGCAAAACAGTTTCTATCCTATTTGTTTCTTTTTTGTTTATAAATTGTTCAACTATTGTGTGGTTTGTAGGAGACTTCGTAACAACTCAAATAATGCCCGAAACGCCTATTCAGTTTACCAATATACTCATCGTGGGTATCGTTGTAATAGGTACCAGATTGGGCTTAGAAACCTTTTCACGGGCTGGTGAAATAGTATTTCCATGGGTAATTGGACTTTTTATCATTTTAGCACTTTTTGCCTCCAAGGATATAAAAGTTCAAAACATTAAACCTATGTTTGAGTATGGGGTGAAGCCCATTTTACGAGGAGCATTGTTATATGCAAGCTATTCTTCCCTAACCCTGATTGCTCTTATGATGATTTTTCCTGCTTATATTAATAATCTTGGGGAAGCTAAGAAATCCTTTTTGATTGGTACCTTAATAGGGGGTTTCATGATATTTTTTGTAACTATATTGAGTATTTGGGTTTTGGGACACGGGATAACAGCACGAAGCACTTTTCCCACCTATATACTAGCAAAGAAAGTTCGTTTAGGAAGCTTCCTACAGAGAATTGAATCGGTAATAGCTATTCTATGGTTCATTAGCATCTTTTATAAGATTTTGATTTACTTTTATAGTTCTGTCATAGGCTTAGCTCAGATCTTAAAATTGAAGGATTACAAATCACTAACTCTACCTCTGGGTATGATTACAGTTATACTTTCACTGGTAGTATATCCTAACAGCACCTATTCCAATATATGGGTTACAACAACTTGGATTCCCTATGTCTTAAGTTATAGTTTTTTTCTTCCCTTATTGTTACTTATAGTTTCCATATTTCGAAAATAGACGGGGTGTCTCAGAATGACGAATTTCTGAAACACCTGAGGCCAAATTCATAAACTACCGTCATGAGACAGTCCCGTTTTAATGGTTAAAACAGCTATAAAATTGGTGATAGTAATCTTGAAATAGATTCCTTAGTTTTAATAATATTTGAACGCCCTGAGTATATCTCTTTAGTGATTTCTTTACAATCCTCTATATCTTTTCTAAAAATACTTTGCAATTTACCAGCTACAACACTATCGTAAATAAATGCATTCACTTCAAAGTTGAGTCTAAAACTTCTAACATCAACATTAGCTGTTCCTACAGAAGCAATCTTTCCATCCATAACAAAGGTCTTAGCATGAAGAAATCCTTTCTCGTAGATGTAAGCCCGTGCTCCAGCCTTTAATAATTCACCTATATATGAATAAGTAGCCCAATAAACAAAGATATGATCAGGTTTATTTGGAATCATAATCCGTACGTCAACTCCAGATAAAGCGGCTATTTTGAGGGCTTCCAAGAGACTGTCATCTGGAATAAAGTATGGAGTCTGAATGTAAATACTTTCCTTAGATGAGTTAATCATTTTAATGTATCCATACTTAATCTGCTCCTGCTCAGAATCTGGTCCACTAGATACAATCTGAACCCCTGAATCACCTGCTTTATTACCTTCGGGAAAATATCTATTTAAATTATCTACTCTTTCTCTAGCTTCATGTCTCCAATCTAATAAAAATCTCAATTGGATACTTTGTACAGCGTTTCCTTTGATCTTTAGATGGGTATCTCTCCAATATCCCATTTTCTTATCTAATCCAAGATATTCATCTCCTATATTGAAACCGCCAATAAATCCGTGCTTACCATCAATAATAACAAGCTTACGATGATTTCTATAATTTATTCTAAAGTTTATAAAGGGAATCCTAGATGGGAAGAAAGGTGCAGCTTGACCGCCAGCCTTTTTTAATTCCTTTAGTAATTTCTTAGAAATAGATCGACTGCCTACTTCATCGTAAAGCAATCTAACTTCTACTCCATCCTGAGCCTTCTTTATCAAAGCATTTATTATTCGTCTGCTTATGGAATCATTTTTTATTATATAATACAGCATATGGACATGATCCTTGGCCTCTTCAATGGATTTGATAAGCTGCTCAAATTTTATATTTCCATCTGTGAAAATATCGATTTCATTATCTTGCGTAAAAAATGCATCGCCATTTATTAAGTTCATATAAATCATATCTCGATATTTTGCCATAGACCGATCTTTAAAACGGATTTCATTATTTGTTAAAAGAGATACTTCCTTATCTCTAAATGTATTAATAATATCATCTTCTTCTTTTCTTAATTTAAACATTCTTTTTTTACTTAAGTTTTGTGAAAATAGTAGATAAAGAATGAATCCGATATTTGGTAGTAATAATAGTACCATAATCCATGCCCATGTGGCAGTAGGATTTTTTCTTTCTAAAAAAATAACAGTAATAGCAAATAATATGTTTAGTACAAAGAATAAAGATACATAGGTAGAAAAATCACCCATAGCTACACCTCCAAAATAATCTTCATTAGCGATATATAGATTATAGTTTATACTATACTTATTCTCCAGTACAAGTATGAGGTTTACAATCATTCATAACTTAATTTTATTATCATTCTATATTATAATTAATATTCAATAAAGAAAATTACATAATTACAATTTTCACACAATCGAAAACACCCCTATTTTTTAGAGGTGTTTGATACATTTAAAACTCCAGCCATATTAGCGAATTTAAAACAATATCGGTTATTACTATTTTAATAAACACTGAAATATATAATAATCAAACTCGTCAATAGGCGACCTTGTTTTTTCTAACTTTGCCTTCATAATGGCTCCTTCAAAACTTGTAACAATAAAGGAGGCCATTGATCTAGGATTAATATTTTCTTCAATTTCACTATTCTCTAGTATTTCAACAATTTCACTCTCTAGATATTTAAGCCATTCAAGTAGTTTATTCCTATAGCCTTCACCTAAATCAGCCAATTCTAAAATCAAATTCCCTATAGGGCAACCTCTTTTATATTCCATTTCTTCTAACCGCATGAAAAAAACATTAAAAAAGCTGCGAAGCCCTTCAATACTCCTATCTATTCCTTTAAATATTATTTTAGTATTCTCTATATGAAATTCTATCACAGCCAAGGCCAAATCTTCCTTGCTCTTAAAATAATGATAAAATGATCCCTTGGGAATATTAGCTTCGTCTAAAATTTTTTTAATCCCTATGTTGTTATAACCATATTCATGGATCAGATTAGCAGCAATTGTAATAACTTCATCTTTTTTAGTCATCGGTCACTCACTTCCATTTTATTGTCTCGTGGAAAATGTGTATTTTTAATATTTTTAACTATATCATAATATTTTTCATTTGTGAACTACTTCTTAGTTACTTGAACAAATTGCATAATTACCATATAAAAAAACTTACTCCTATATATAGTCTTAAAATCCCTAAAGCCATACCTCCAAAATATTCTCTATTCTAAATGATTAAATTAAGGATGACATTCGCATATGCAATTGTGCCAAGTTAGAATTAACTAGCTGTATCACTTCTTTTTTCCATGGACTTGAGTCAATAATCTAGACATAATCATATCCGGTACTAATGGAAGTGACCAAGACAATTGTCTAAGTAGAAAAATCAACTGTGTATCTTGGGCAGCTTTCCATACATCTACTTCGGAACCTTCCGATAGGTTCTTAAAGTCCCTATTGTTCATGATTTTCTTGCTAAGCGATTCTATTATTTCTTTGCCTTTCTTATCCTCAAGCCATTCCCTCACTGTACTGTTGTAGTCTAAGTTACATGGCGACTCTATAGTAGATATGAGATTGATCTTTCTATTTGCACAGATTTCTTTTGATGATTTACCAATCATAATTTCAATTTCTCCATCTTCAGTTACCCATTCTTTGTACTTAGGATCATAATAGGCAAAATCTCTCATATCAAGTTCAAAGTTAACTGTCTTTGTTTCATTGGGCTCTAATTCTATCTTTTCAAATCCCTTTAATTCTTTAACAGGTCTAATAAGGCTGCATTCCTTATCACCAACATATAATTGAACAACTTCCTTACCTAGGACTTCTCCAGTATTAGTTATGTCTATTGATACATTTAATCCATCTACATCCCTAAACTCATCTGAGGATACACTAAGATTAGAATATTCGAAGTTTGTATAGGAAAGACCATATCCAAATGGAAACTGTACTTCTATATCTTTCTTATCATAGTATCGATATCCAATAAATATACCTTCACCATATATTACCTTATTATTTTCCCCTGGGTAATTAATATAAGATGGTATATCGCTCAGCTTTGCTGGGAACGTTTCCGCTAGTTTTCCCGACGGATTCACATTACCAAAAAGTATATCTGCTATTGCCTTGCCTCCACCTTGGCCCATCAACCATGTCTGAATTACACCGGGTACATCATTAATCCATTCTCCCATAGAAATAGGAGCTCCATTATTTAATACTACCACTATATTTGGTTGAACTGCTGCTACTGATTTAATTAACTCAATCTGATTCTCTAATAGGTTTATATCACTTCTATCATAGCTTTCAAATTCCTTATATGGCGGTAATGCTATAAATAATAAAACTATGTCAGCAAGCCTGGCTATATCCATGGCCCTATCTATCAGCTCATTATTAGCCTCCCCATCCATACTATATCCATCCTCATAGAGGAATGTTGATCCCTTAGCTAATTTCTTTATTTCCTCATATGGAGTATCTAGTTTTGTTGATGTAACCTGAGAGCTTCCTCCGCCCTGAATCCTAGGATTCTTGGCTGAGTTTCCGATTATAGCAATATATTCATGATCCTTTATAGGGAGAATATTTCTTTCATTCTTTAATAGTACCATGCTGTCACCAGCTACTCTTCTAGCTAGGTTATGATGGAGATCTATATCAAAATCCTCATTACCTTTTTCTACTTCCCTTGCCATAAATATCACTTTCAATATACGCTTAACTGCCCTATCCAGTATCTCTTCATCAAGCTCTTCATTTCTAATAGCTAACATAAGCTGTTTAAAAGAATGTTTCTGAGGTCCTGGCATTTCAAGATCTACTCCAGCTTTAAGTGACTCAACCCTATCATGTATTGCTCCCCAATCGGACATGACAAAACCGTCATATTCCCATTCATCTCTAAGTATTTCCGTCAAAAGCTCATGGTTTTCAGAACAATAGGTTCCATTTAATTTGTTATATGAGCACATTACGGCCCAGGGCTTTCCTTCCTTTATGGCTATTTCAAATGCTCTCAGATAAATCTCTCTTAAGGTTCTCTCATCAACTTCTGAGCTCATTGTAAGTCTTTTATACTCTTGGTTATTAGCTATATAGTGCTTTAGTGTTGCTCCAACGCCCTTACTCTGAACCCCATTAATAAAGGCTGCTGATAAGTATCCCCCTAAATATGGGTCTTCAGAGAAATATTCAAAGTTTCTTCCACATAGGGGTGTGCGTTTCATATTATTCCCCGGACCTAAAACAATATCTACTCCTTGAGCTATACATTCTTCTGCTATGGATTCTCCAACTTCCTTAATCAACTGAGTATCCCATGAAGATGCTACAGCCGACGCAGTAGGAAAACAGGTGGCAGGAATACTTTGCGTTAGCGAAGCAACATTTTGTGTTTCATTTACATTCTCTACGCGCCTTACTCCATGGGGCCCATCGGTCATAACAATTTCAGGAATCCCTAGTCTTCTGATTAGAGCAGTACACCAAGCACTCCCCCCTATACAAATTGCGGCTTTTTCTTTAATGTTCATTTGGCTAACTACTTCATCTATGCTCATATTATCAACCTCCAAAATCATTATAAAGATATACAACTCTACATTTAATAACAGTTTTGCGAAATGCAAATCAGTAAAATTCCTCATATAGAATATTTTATGCTTTTAGTGGTAATATAGTGCCTGAGATAAAGACTTTGTTGCTAATTTGTTTATTATTAAGAAAGAGGAATCCTTTTTATTTAAGGTTTCCTCTTTTTAGCTTCACGTATTTTACTAGTTTCTTTTTATTTTAATTAATTCGTTAAATTCGGAGTCAAGCCTCATATACTCTGGGTCTTCTGGGGCATATTTACTCAGTTCTCCTAATAGATATGCTATTCTATTTTCTATAACTAATTTTTCTTCTTTAGTATTATATTCTGACTTTATTTTTTTATTATTCTCATTATCCAATTTGTTTAAGTACTCCTTAAAATCATACTCTACCCTTTGAATCACATTATCTTTAAATATAAGCATTCTATCACAAATTCTCTCAAGCATATATCTATCATGGGAAACTATTAATATAGTTCCTTGATAGTCTTCCAGCGTTTCCTCTAGCTTTTCTCTACTATGGAGGTCTAAGTGGTTTGTTGGTTCATCTAAAATCAGAATATTATTCTGAATCAAAATTAAGTTTGCAATTTTTATCCTTGTTCTTTCTCCAAGACTTAAGACCTTGATAGGCTTGTTAATCATCTCTTCATCAAATCCCATGTTAGCAAATAGAGTCCTAGCCACATTCCTGTTTTGCCTTGGTAGAATATCAACTAATTCTAAAATAGTTTTTCCTTCATCTAAATCCAATACATCCTGACTTAAGTAGGATACTTTTGCCGATGGGCTTATAAATAACTCTCCTGAATCAACAGTTTCTTCTCCCAGAATAATCTTTATCAATGTTGTTTTACCACATCCATTACATCCAAAAATACCTATTCTATCACCACGTTTTATATAAAAGGAACTATCTTTAAATAAAACCCTATCGCCATAACCTTTTGAAATATCTCGTGCTTCTAAAATTCTTTTTCCCATCTTTTCGGTACTATTAAAAGCAAAATTAATCTTTTGTTCTGTTTTTGGCTTTTTTATTCCCTCAATTTCAATTTTTTCTAGCTTTTTAATCTTTGATTTTACTTGTTTATCCATCTTTTTAGCCTTTGTTCTAAAATATTCCTTTTTACCTCCCGTCTCATGAGCTTTCTGCCTTGATTCTCCATGGGCTTTAGATGACCAGTTTTTTAAATTATCTATATCCCTAGCTATTTTTTCCTTGTTTTTCTCTTGAACTAGATATTCATGAAACTTACTTTCATATCTTTTCTTTTTTTCATCCCTATAAAATGAGTAATTCCCTCTATAATTATTTACGACCCCATCCTCCATCTCAACTATTCTATCAACGCTTTCATCAAGAAAGTATCTATCGTGGGAGATAATTAAAATCGTTCCATTATATTTTTTTAACTCTTCAATTAACCATCGTGCTCCCTCAAAATCTAGATGGTTAGTTGGCTCATCTAAAATCAGTAAATTGGGCTTTGAAGCCCAGATATTGGCTAAGGCTAGTTTAGTTTTCTCTCCACCACTTAATCCACTAAATCGCTGGGCATTCCACTGCTGTACATTTTCCATTCCTAAATGACTTGAGACCTCAAGAAAGTCTCTTATATTATCTTTGTTGTCATTATTAGTAAATATGTTGTTAAATGTATTTGATGTATAAAAAGTGGATTGCAAGAGGTACCCAATCTTTATATTTTGTTGATACCAAATAATATCTCCTCCATCCTGCTCTAGGCTACCAAAAATAATATTTGCCAGGGTAGTTTTACCCTCACCATTGTTACCAACTAAGCCTATCCTTTCTCCCATACCTATATCTAAATTGATATCTTTCAGTAAACTTAGTTCTCCAAAATCCTTTTTTATAGCTTTACAACTCAATAATACCGTCATAAACTCACCCCATCGTTTTTTTATTATGCAAAAAATATAATAAAGGCCGCAAATGAACATCTGTTCACTTACAGCCTTTAACTTTCATGGTAACTCTAAAACTCTCAATCCTCTGTGCCACAATAATTTTCTTTATATCTTTAAATCAAGTTAGAAGTCAACAGGAGGTAAATGGTCCCCTTCATTTTTGAGGCCAGATTTCCCTATGAGGAATACCCTAAAATAAATAGATATAAAGCATGCATATAGAGTTCACACAGTAAAACTTAATTTATGCATATACAAATACTTAGTGTTTCTAAGAGCTTTGGATATGTATAAATTAATAGTTTTACTTGAATCTCTATAGTAATGTGTTTTTTTAATTAGGCACAAAAATACTGTGCTTAAGATGCACAGTAATATAGTTATTTTATATAGGCTTATTATACAGTGTTCTCAGCTAATTATAGATAACAGCAACATAAAACTTTTAAATTACTTATCTATAATCTTGTCTAAAAGAAATCTAAAAAGGACATACTTCGCCTGTATTTGTAGATATCTTCTTTTAAACAATAATATTCAGTTAATATTATCTAGCTAAGAACAAATTGCGCATCTTTCTCTCCCTGTACATAATATTTTATTGCTTTATAACCAAATAATAACAAATAAGTATTAATAATGTCAAGGGATTTACACATTTACTTTTATCTATATATAATACGATAAACATCTTACATTCTGGAGATTTGACAGCCAGCGTTTTTGGGGATGTTAAATCTTCGGAATGTAATAGATTTTTCGTAACTTATATAATTATTGTCACCTTTGATTCTTTTTTCAAATTTTCAATCCTTAATCTATTATCATCTTTTCCTCAAGAAGTCTAACCGATGTATCATATATTAGAATCTTTTCATCTTTACCATCTGTAATCTGTAAAACGAATTTATTATTATCAAGCCAAGAAACATTATTCAGGGCCTCGGATGTATCTATTTGAATTACAGAAATAGCTTTAGTATTTTCTATATCTATTAGCTTTATTGCTAGTTTATCATCTCTAATATCTCTTACTTCTAACAAAAGCTTCTTTCTACCCGGAGAAACATGTATTCTCGCTACACTTAAATTATACTCACCAATAGCATTAAAATGAGTTATTCTTTTGAGCTTATCATTATCAATGTCTAAAGCGAAAACTTCCTTTGGAGCCTCTTTATCTTCTGTATAATGGCTTCCAGTTACAAATACATATTCTTGATTCTGGGACTTAGATATACTATCGAGAGGTTTTTCTCTACACTCTGCTTTATCGCTCTCTAAAAAGCCTATTAAATTGTTCATTAATAATGCCAGCTCTTTTCTTTTAAGGATTTTCTTATCCTCTATATCCTCAATACCATTAAGCAGGCCCATTTTTTTACCAGTACTTAAGACATCTTCTTCTGTGTTAAATTCAGATATGAAGAAATAATTATTTAATGTTCTGAGGGCACTCTCTATGGTTACCACTTTCGTTTTATTTTCATTCTGCTTATCATGTATTACAAAAACATTTGACAAACATTCTATTAAGTAATCAAAAGTTACCTCCTTATCAGGATAGACTTTGCCATCTTCTAATTGAATGACCCCATTCTCCACTCCATTAATTAATCCTAAAAAGTACTGATTATCTACACTAACATCTTTAAATATAGGATAAGTAGAATTTTTTGTTTTTCCTTCTATAAGCTTTATCAAATTATTACCTCGATCCTTTCCAGATACCCTTAATCTCTTGAGCCTTAAAAAATCACTTTCCTTAGATGACACACCATATTGAGTAGTAACTGCAATAATATATCCCTCATCCTTCAAGGTTTGCCTTAGTTTTTCTGAACTTCTTCCATAGGGATAACAAAATATATTCACTGGCTTCTCTAATAGCTCTTCTAGCTTCTGTTTAGAGCCTCGTACTTCCTTTACCATCCCATCATGGTTTAATTCTGAAAGATTATAATCATGGCTGGCGCTGTGACTCTCTACATCAAATACTCCATCGACCTGTATCTTCTTGAGCGTATCCCCATTCATATATCCTTCCTTATCTATATAATCGGTAATCATAAATACAGTGGCCTTATAACCATATTTCTTCAATATTGGATACCCATATTGATAGTTACTTTGATAACCATCATCAAAGGTTATAATAATTGGATTGGAGGGTAGATTACTTTCGCCCTTAAAATAACTGTCCATTTCATTAAAATCTATAGTGTTGTATCCATGGTATTTCAAATATCTTATCTGTTCCTCAAACCGTTCCTTTGAAACATTTAGTCCATCACCCTCCTCGTCATCACCTATTAAATTATGATACATGAGAATTGGGATAGATATATTCTCTCCATAGGCAATAGGAATAGTAGCAGATGTAAAGCTTAATACCAAAATAAATATCAATAGAATTTTTGTTTTCTCCATAAAAACACCTCCACTAATTCTATTGATATGCACACACACTACAAAATATTAAGCTTGTCTTAAAAAAATATAAAAACTCAGAGGCATCGAACATCGAGCCCCTGAGTTTTTATATTTTTTTTCGAGAGATGGCGTTTAGCCTTCAATCTATAAATCTATATTAGTTTAGTACGACCTTATCATCCTCTAAGCTTACCTTTAAATGTGAACCTTCTTTAAATTTCTTTTGAAGGTATTTCTCAGCAATTTCATCCTCGATATGCTTCTGGATAGTTCTTCTTAGCGGTCTAGCACCGTATTTTTCATCATATCCTTCTTTTAATATAAAGTCCTTCACTTCATCTGAAACCTCTAGGCTCATTCCCTTTTCCTGAACCTCTTCTATTACTTCCTTCATCATAAGATCAACAATTTTACGCAGCTCTTCCTTTTCAAGCTTAGTAAATACTATTGTTTCATCTACCCTATTTAAAAATTCAGGTCTAAATATCTCCCTTAGTGCTTCCTTTACACGGTTTTCTATAGCTAAGTATTCATCTTTTGCAAAACCTATTCCATTTGATTTAAATCTAGTTCCTGCATTAGATGTCATAATAATTACTGTGTTTTCAAAGAAAACCGTTCTACCTTGACTGTCGGTTAATCTTCCGTCTTCAAGGATCTGAAGCAGCATATTAAATACATCTGGATGGGCTTTTTCAATTTCATCTAAAAGAATAACTGAATAGGGCTTTCTTCTTACTTTTTCTGTTAACTGTCCACCTTGATCATATCCTATATATCCTGGAGGCGCTCCAATCAGCTTTGATACAGTATGTTTTTCCATGTACTCAGACATATCTACACGAATCAGTGCCTCTTCACTTCCAAATAGTTCTTCAGCCAAGGTTTTAACTACTTCAGTCTTTCCTACTCCAGTAGGTCCTACAAAAATAAAAGAAGATGGTTTTTTCTTCTTCCTAAAGCCTGAGCGATTACGTCTGATTGTTCTAGCTAAGCTCTCTATAGCCTGATGTTGGCCTATAATTCGCCTATGCAGTCTAGCCTCCAGATTTAACAGTTTCTCGGCTTCTTCTTCTGTAATCTTTTGTACGGGTATCTTGGTCCAAGATTCAATAACATATGCAATATCCTCTACAGTTATCTGATCTTCGCCGTATTTTCCCTCTATTTCTTTGATTTTTTCTTTAAGCTTACATTCTGTCATCTTATATTCTGCAGCCTTCTCATAATTATTTCTGTTAGCTGCTACTTCCTTTTCATCTTGGATCTTTTCTAATTCTTCCCTTAAAGCTTCCAGTTCAACAAGCCCTTGATTTTTTAAATTTGCTCTAGAGCCTGCTTCGTCAATTACGTCTATAGCTTTATCGGGCAGGTACCTATCAGTAATATACCTTTCTGATAGCTTTGCGGCAGCTTCAACAACATCATCTGATATTTTAACCTTATGATATTCTTCATAATAGTTCTTTATACCACCCAGAATTTCTATTGTATCTTCTATGGTAGGCTCTTCAACTAAAACCGGTTGAAATCTTCTCTCTAGAGCAGAGTCCTTTTCGATATGTTTTCTATACTCCTCTAGGGTTGTAGCTCCAATTACTTGTATCTCTCCTCTAGCAAGGGCAGGCTTTAGAATATTGGCTGCATTCATAACTCCTCCATGGACTTCACCTGCGCCCATGATATTATGAACCTCATCAATGACCAAAATAATATTTCCACATTCCGTGGCTTCTTTCAGTATCGATTTCATACGACCTTCAAACTGGCCTCTAAATTGAGTTCCAGCTACAATAGCCGTTAAATCTAGAAGATAAATTTCTGCATTAAATAGTTTTGCAGGAACCTGTTTTTCAACTATTCTTACTGCTAAACCCTCTGCAATAGCTGTTTTCCCAACACCGGGTTCTCCAATTAGTATAGGGTTATTTTTAGTTCTTCTATTTAAGATTTGTATGACCCTGTCTATTTCTTTATGTCTACCAATGATCTTATCTACATTGTTGTTCTTTGCTTTTTCCGTTAGATTTGTTCCATAGGTCTCTAAATGCTTTCTCTTCTTTTTAGTCTTTTTATTTTTCTTTTTATCGTTAATTTCTTCCTTTACATCTGAAGAATCACCCTTATTCTCTAGCTCTTCTTCTTTATCCTCCTCATCACCTAAAGATTGAAGGGATCCATTTAAGAAGTTTGAAAACATATTGCTGCTATCTAAATCTTCAATGTCCATACCTTGAAACATACCGTTCATTTGTTCAGTCAAATTATCAACATCTTCTTTAGACATTCCTGTCTGCTGCATTAATTGATCTATTACAGGTATACCCATTTTTTTTGCACAGTCTATACATAAACCATTCATTTCAGTTTTTCCATTATCCATTTTAGTTGTGAATATAATCGCTACATTTTTCTTACAAGCGGAACACAGCTTCATGTAAATCATCTCCATATTTTTTATATCTTAGGCAATTGCATATATGAGTATCATTCTTATTTTAACTATTTTAAATAGTGCATATTTAGACATTATGATTCTAGGAATTTTAAGACTGTATATATTTAGCAAGTTTTTTATATGGTAATTATGCAATTTGCTCATCTAATAGTTGTGATTACAGTATAGCATATTTTGCCAATATATTTTCACTAATTATAGAGAGTTCCTAGTGAATCTTAATTTATACATATGCAAATACTCAACGCTTCTGAGAGTTTTGGATATGTATAAATTAAAGTCTTTACTGGAATCTCTATGAATACAAAATAATTCCCCAAAGGATCTTGGGGGTAGATAAAATTGAGCTATATCAAATCCCTCATTTTTAAGTATGACTTCTCTTCCTCAAATGATTTCAACTGCAAATTTCAACTATATAGATCTTTATCAATGGCTAAATATTATGATTGCAAATCCATTTAAGTTAGCCAGTTTATCATATAATTTCCCCTTTCACTAGCAAAATTATTCTCAGGCTATTTAGACATCATAAATACATATTCCTAAAAATGATGACTTCTCTTAAATCCAAGCTTCTGAAACAGATCACTATATTCTCTAGCACATTGAAGTACAATTAGCTCAAATCCTGCTTCTTTTCCTTTAATCATTGTGTCAGATGCGGTCATACCTACAATTCCTTGTTCTCTTGCCTCTGGGAGTGTTGCTAAAAAGTAAAGTCCTGCATCCTCTTCATCTTCATTAGATTTTAAAAGGGCTGAAGCCGAGACAGGTTTTCCATTTAGCAACCCCATATATAATTTATAGTCAAAATCATTATTTGTAACAGTAGCGAACAGAATTTTCTTAACTCTTTCACTATCACATTGTGATATTTCGTAGCTCCTCATAACAACATCACACCATTCATTAATCACTTCATCGCCCTCTACTTCTTTAAAGGTAAAACCTGAGATCCCCTTGTGGTCTGGAGAAAAATTATTTAAAACATTATACATACCATAATGATTCAGATTATTGCTGAAAAATCTTTCCCCTTCTCCAATACTTTTAAGAAATTGTTCATGGCTTTTCTCGTTTATTTCTATAAGCTCCTTTGGAGTTCCAGCAATTATACCGAACCAGGAAACATGGCCGCATTCCACAAATCCACATTTTTTTGCCAATCCTGGAGACATTTTATTTATTTCTATAATCTGTATATAGGGTATCTTTCCACTTTTTATTATTTTTCCAGCCAAATCTATGCTAACATCAATTGCATACCCTTTTTTTCTATGTCCTTCCTTTGTATACATTATTCCCATGGAATTGTCATCATGTACAAGTACCCACGATACAATTTCTCCATCTACATAGACCGCCGATGATGGCCTCTCTTCTATATCTCGACCTATTGCCTCAAGACTCTGTGAATGACTGAATTCATAATATTTATCAACTGTTTCTGCATCTCTAATGTCAACACTTTGAACTTGATTTTTTATTAAATCCAGCTTCAAATTCTCCTCCGGTAGATAGTATAGCGTACATGGATTTTCCCAGTGACGCTGAAACTTATTTTTGATTTTTTCAGCAATAGACTTTTCAACTCCAGAAAAGCCAAAGAAACCTTCATTAAAAAAAGTTTCTGCTATTTCATCAATGAAATTATCTTCCTTTGAATAAATATAGTGCATATACCCCCTCTTTATAAACACTCCCCTAGGATTTACCTCATCATCAACATATATATCCGTTTCAGGTACATTTTCTATAATACCAAGTATATTTAGATTTATAAGCAAATCCGTCTTTAGAAACTCTATGATTTCCTCAGATTTTTTTGTTCTTTTTATCATATCCTCACCCACTCTTTCCATATATAGTATTATAAATGTCTTTCAATTTTTTCTACCTCAATAATTATTTTACATATTTTTTGAGTAGAATCCAATTTTTTTACATATATTTCTACACTACTCTAGTTTTTCTATATTTATAAAAGAGTATTTCTTGAAAAATCACAAAAAAAATAGAGCAAGCTAATATTTCACTTGCCCCTAGTTCAACTACTTCGAAGCTTCTTCTAGAGCCCTCTTAACTGCTATCTTCCAGTTGCCCGTACTAACCGTTGCACCTGATATTGTATCTACTTCGTAGGTTTGTTTTTCTATCATTTTCTTAGCTACGTCTTTTCTATATTGCTTAAGATCAGGATAGGTTTTTCCTTCCACCTCTTGGCCAGCCCAATCATCGTAATTTACTTCATTACCTTCTTTGTCCAGTCTTCTCAATGTGATTTCTTCCATTTTTCCGTCTTTAATTACTACAGTAGCATCTTCTGAACCATATTCCCAAGGGTCACCCTTTCCTTCGTAGGTTCCATTCTTGTATTCCCCATCAGTAACTTCTTCTTCGATATCTTCTTTTGGTTCTTCTATTTCTGGATCCGGCTCTTTCGCTTTCCTAGTGTCGTCTTCCTCTTGTGTACATGCCGCAACAGAAAAGACTAATACAAAAATAAGTAAAATGCTAAAAAACTTTTTCATAATTTTCCTCCATTCATCGCTAGATTATTCCTACTATAACTGCTTCTCATCATAGTATAACCTTAAAAATATCAATTTATTAATTTTGTAAAGCCTATCTTAAACTAACCTTTACTATATAAGTTACGAAAAGTATATTACATTCCGAAGATTTGTCATCCTCAGAAACGTTGGCTATCAAATCTCCACAATGTGAGATGGTTATCGTATTATATCAAGTTATCATTTGTGTATGTTAACTTGATATAAAGAATATACTAACATTAGAATTGTTTTAAAATTTTTTAGCGTAATTTACTATATAGAACGCACTTATAAATCTACATTTTGATTTTTTGAATAGCCAACGTTTTAAGGATATTCAAGGAATCAAGATGTAAAAGATTTATTGCGATTTCTATAGTAAATAGAAAGGAGAAGGTATCTTGAATCTATCTCAGTCAATATCTTGCCCCTCATGTGATGGCAAAAATTTTCTAGCAAAGTACGAGGCAACATATGTGTATACATATAAAATAGATACACCCGATACTAAGGCTTCGTTAAATGATGAGGAAAATCTACCATTTCTATTTGATAAACGGGACCAATCTTCTTCAAATCAATATATAGAATGCACAAAATGCGGCACACGATATCCTTGTTCCTTTAGGCTTGATTCTAACAGAGTTGACTTTACAATTTTACAAAGAGCAATTCGCGGTGACCATGTGAGGAGTCCTGAGTTTTTTGGATAAAAAATAACCTAAGAAAATCATTAATCTTTGTGATTTTCTTAGGTTATTTTTTTATGAATACTTTATATATCAAATAATGTAAAAGGAAACTCCTTATATGGTTTTGTTTCAAACCTATGTACCTTCTTGTCCTTTGGATGAATGAAGGATATAGATGTAGCCCATAGAGCAATCTGTGTCCATTTTTTTGTCTTAACAAAAGCTTTGTTATACTTATTATCTCCCCATAGAGGAATACCTGCATTTGAAAATTGAACACGTATTTGATGATGTCTACCTGTTTCTAGCTCAATTTTCACAAGGCTGAGAGTACCATACTCTTCATCATCAACACTATCTAAATTTTCATATTTTAATATAGCCTCTTTAGCCATTTTTGTTCCCTCGGTTACAACCTTTGACATATTGACTCTACCGTTTCTTAAAAGGTAATCTCTAAGCTCAGTATTATTCTTCTCTGGCTTTCCACAAACTATTGCATGATATTCCTTTTTAAGTCTTTTAGTTCTGATTTCTTCTGACAACCATGCATTAGCTTCCTTGGTTTTTGCAAATACCATTAGACCTCCCACGGGCCTATCAAGCCTATGGACAATTCCAATATAGGGAGCTCTCGCAGCAGGATAATTCTCTTTTAAATGCTCCTTTAGCTTAGATACCATATCAAGATCTCCGGTTTTATCACTTTGAGACGGCACCTTTGGAGGTTTCTCAGCTACTATAATGTATTTATCCTCAAAAATTATTTTAATTTCCATAACAATCACCTAGCTTCTATTTTTTGGCTTAAACTCTGGTTAAATAATAGTATCCCCTAAAAGTAGATTTGTCTCTACTTCAAGGGGATAATTTTCTTAATATCTCTTATGTCTACTTTTTGAATATTCCGAAAGGCTTTCCAACTGGTAAGAAAACTTTTCCAAAATGATTGTTTAATACCGATGCTGCTGAACCATAGAACGCAACTAATGATATAATAAGTTCAGAGTATGCCGCAAGAGCATGAGCTGCTTCCTTTGCTATACCAAATGTGCTAAGTGATAAACCAATAAATAATAAGTCAATTAAAACAAAAATAGTAAATAATACCTTATGAGTTTCCATAGCTCCAATTGTCATAAAAATAGAAAAAATTAGATAACCAATAAAAGCAAATCCAAGCTGCTTAACATCTGCATTAGCTGCCATCTTCTCACCAAATACACCTAACTTGATAAGCCAAGAAGCTGCAACACCAAACCAGAAAAATGCATATCCCCCGAAAGCTGTAGTTCCAAAGGTATTTCCTTTTTGTGAGTCATTAATACATGCAAATAATTGCGCAAAAGCTCCTAAAAATATAGCCCAAGGAATTATAAAAGCTGTTCCCTCAGTAATTCCAAGTTTTTGTGATGATGCTACAAGTGTTACCATAGCAAGGCCAAATAACCCTAATGCCGATGGATCTGCATTAGTTATTGTTACATTTTGAGTTTGATTATTACTCATAATATCCTCCTTTAATAAGATAAAATATTCACATACGTAGCTATAGTATCATATTTTTCGACAAATTCAAAGCTATTTTTACATTAGTCATAAATTACCATAGAGCTTTCTTGGTTTTTCATGTTGTGTTATCTTATCTATAGATTATAAAAACAAAATATTCTATATAGAACGCACTTATAAATCTACATTTTGATTTTTTGAATAGCTAAGGCTTTAAGGCTATTCAAGGAATCAAAATGTAAAAGATTTATTGCGACTTCTATAGAAGAAAGTTCAAAACCCCATCTCACTGAAGTTGATGGGGTTTTAATCTTATGTCTACTTTTTAAATATTCCAAAGGGCTTTCCAACTGGTAAAAAAACTCTTCCAAAATGATTATTTAATACGGATGCTGCTGAACCATAGAATGCAACTAAGGATATAAGCAGCTCAGAGTAAGCTGCCATAGTATGAGCCGCTTCTTTCATTATACCAAGTGTACTGAAGGTTAAGCTTATTAATAGTATGTCAATTAGAACAAAAATAGTAAACAGTACTTTATGAGTTTCCATAGCGCCGATTGTCATATAAACTGAAAAAATAAAATATCCAAGAAAGGCAAATCCAAGCTGCTTAACATCTGCGTTAGCTGCCATTTGTTCGCCAAATACACCTAATTTGATAAGCCAAGAAGCTGCAACACCAAACCAGAAAAATGCATACCCACCGAAGGCAGTAGTTCCAAAAGTATTTCCCTTTTGCGAGTCACTAATACATGCAAATAATTGCGCAAATGCCCCTAAAAATATAGCCCAAGGAATTATAAAAGCTGTTCCCTCAGTAATTCCAAGTTTTTGTGATGATGCTACAAGCGTTACTATTGCAAGACCAAATAATCCTAATGCCGATGGATCCGCATTAGTTATTGTTACATTTTGTGATTGATTATTACTCATAATTTCCTCCTTTAATAAGATAAAATATTCACATACATAGCCCCAACATTATATTTCATGACAATTTCAAAGCTATTTTTGCATTAGGCTTAAGTTTCCATAGGCTTTTCTTGATTTTCTCATGCTTTTCTCCCTATATGCCCTTTTATACACCTCTAATTAGTCACAAAGAAGTTTAAGTATATCGCCTCCTCACCTTTAGTAATATCTCTTTAAAAACTAGCTTCAAGAAACAAAAAAAGTATAGAACAACGCTCTTATAAAAGCGAAAATTCTATACCGTTTGACTTCTAAGGAATAAAGTGATGGGAAATCACTTTGCTAGAAATCTGGTAATATAGTTATGATTTTCACAAATATAACACCTCCATACTTTGTATAAATGAAGGATATTATATTTTAATTTTTTTTGAATTTTACTATTTTTATTATACACCATTTCCTATTCACCTTCAAATATTCTGGTTTTCATTTGTATCTTTTCAAATTAAAATCAAGTTCATAGCCCATACCGCTTCCTCATTTTCACCAAAACTTTTCTTAATGAAGATGAAAAAACTTGCATTTCGAGTGAAATAAATTTCACTCTTCTTAGATTGAAAAATCTATCACTATCCCCATTTTTCTCGTGTTCAGCATTTTTCTAAATTTTAAAAATCTTGGCACAAATCATGCGATATATATTCATGAATAATTTAAGGAGGAGATATTTGATGAAAAAAGACACGTTATCCTTTCATGGTGGAAAATGGATGTCATTCTTGCCATTTTTCGTTTTCTTAGTAGTTGCACTTTGGATTTCCCTTTTAGGCGCTCCAGATGTACGAGGTATGTGGGTCGGTTCCCTATTAGGAATAATGGCTACATTTTTCTTTGCCAAGAATCGTATGAGATATGCTGAGGTGGTTATCGAGGGAATGGCCGATAGAATAGCCATAGTTCCCGTTGCATGCTGGATATTTGCAGGAGTATTTGCGTCTGTCCTTCGTTCATCAGGCCTTGTGCAGGGTGTTATCTGGGCTGCTTACAATTTAAAGGCTACAGGTACAATCTTTACAGTCATAACTTTTCTTGCATCTGCTCTTTTTGCTACTGCTGCAGGCACAGGCTTTGGTACTATCGTAGCGGGTATGGGTGTTCTTTATCCTGCCGGTGTTCTTCTAGGAGCTAATCCGGTAGTACTAGCCGGTGCAATCGTTGGTGGTGGAGCCTTTGGAGATAATCTTGCTCCCGTTTCTGATACAACTATATGCTCAGCTGCAAGTCAAGGAACAGATGTTGGTGGTGTTGTACGTTCGAGGCTTAAATATTCATTGTCGGCTGCTTCTATAACCTTGATAGCTATAATAATCTTCGGTGGCGGAGGAAAGGTAACTGAGGTTCCCTATGAAACCCTTGCCCAGTATATGAACCCAAAAGGTCTTATAATGTTAATACCAGCATTAATAACTATATATATTGCTATTAAAAAAGGGGACATTATCTATGCAACAACAATTGGAACTGTTATATCTGCTGCTGTGGCAATACCTTTAGGTCTCAATAGCTTTTCTAACCTGTTCTATGTTAAAGATGGTGCTGTAGGTGGCGTACTTGTAAACGGTATTGGCGGAATGGTGGATATATGTATTTTAGCCCTACTCATATTATCATGTGTTCATATCATGAAAGCGGGTGAAGGTGATAAGGAACTCCTTAGGATTGTAGAAAAATTAGTTCACTCTGCTAGGGGTGTAGAAGCATCTATAGCTTTCCTATCAACCGCACTAGCTGGAATCATGGGTCTTAATGCTCCACCAATCTTGGCGGTGGGAACATCCTTTGCAAAGCCCCTAGGTGAGAAATATAAGATCCATCCCTATCGACGTGCTAATCTTTTAGATGCAACGGCATGTACTCTAGCATACTCATTACCTTGGACACCAGCCCTACTTTTAACTCAATCCTTAGCGAGTGAAGCCAATGCTCAATTTGGTGATATCGTACCTGCACTTACTCCAGTTCAAATGGCACCTTGGATTGTTTATGCCTGGGCTCTACTTGCTGTAATGACCTTCGCAATAATTACTGGCTGGGGTAGAACCTACATGGGAGAAAATGGAGAAGAAGTAAAGAGTTCTGATTTAGCATAATGTTAACATCTATTCAGGATAGACATAAAAACTATTATAGGGGAACTCGACAGCTATGAATAAAAGAATTAGAGATTATGGAATAAATATAGGAAATCTTTCTATGGGTAAACTAAATTCAATAACCGATGTGCAAGGTTTAAAGGTAGGCCATGTTACACTAAATGAAGGAGAGATAAAAACTGGAGTTACAGTTATAATTCCCTGCCGTAATAATGTATTTCAAGATAAGCTCCTATGCGGACTAGATGTTATAAACGGCTTCGGCAAATCTGCCGGATTAATACAAATAGATGAGCTTGGAACCCTTGAAACTCCCATTGTTTTGACAAACACCTTCAGTGTTGGAGACGCTTCAAAGGGTCTTATACAGTACATGCTTTCTAATAATCCGGATATAGGTATTTCTACGGGAACTGTCAATCCTGTGGTTTGTGAGTGTAATGATGGTTATTTGAATGATATTAGAGGTTTTCACGTAACTTCAGATCACATACTTGATGCTATATCAAAGGCCTCCAATGATTTTCAAGAAGGTTCTGTTGGAGCCGGCACCGGTATGTCGGCCTATAAGCTAAAGGGTGGTATAGGTACAGCATCTCGATTACTGGCTATATGTGGGGAAGACTATGTTGTGGGTGGATTAGTCCTTACAAACATGGGAAAGAAGCACGAGTTAATTATCGATGGTAAAAAAGTAGGTAAAGAGCTTCTTAAGATTGATCCTTCTGAAAATGAGTTGCCCGATAAGGGGTCAATCATTATGATTATTGCTACGGATATCCCTCTTTCTTCAAGACAACTTAAGAGAGTATCAAAGCGATGTATTGCTGGTCTCTGTAGAACTGGATCAAATATCAGTAACGGAAGTGGTGAGATCGCTATAAGCTTTTCCACTGCAAATAGAGTTCCCCATTATCCTAAGGATATTCTTAGAATGAAATTTATTTCAGATGAATTCATTGACCCTGTTTTTGAAGCGACAGCGGACGTAATTGAAGAGGCCGTTTTAAACTCTATGTTAACAGCAGAAACTGTTACCGGTATTAATGGAAATATTAGATATTCTTTAGCTAAATATATTGATGAACTATTAGATTAGTAAGGATATCTCAGAATGACGAATTTCTGCGTCATTTAAAATTCATTCATTCTGAAACATCTCGGGGCTGACTCATAAGATGCTTTTATGAGACAGCCTCATCTTGTCCTCTTTAAGTTCTTTGGTATATAATAAGTTTAATCTTTCATCACTATTTGATATGAGGAGTGCCTATGAAACGAAAACTCGTTATTATTTTATTATTAATAGTCTGTATGACATTCTATTTCTTAAATAGATATTTTAAAATTGAGTATAACATTTCCCTTATAGAATACCTGGGACATTCCCAAAACTTTACTGAGGATGAACAGGAAACGATAAAAAGCTTTGAACCTCTTATATTTGGAGCCGACATCAATTCGCCTCCCTTAAGATACGTCAATCCTATAGATGGACAGTATGAAGGCATGGTTGTGGATTATATCCACGCTCTTTCTATTGAGCTAGAAGCTGACATCATAGTTAAACCCTTAGTATGGCAGGAAGCTTTAGAGGACCTTGAAAAAGGTGAAACTACTTTTTGTGATATGTTTCCTTCGGAAGATCGTGGAAAAAAATATCTGTTTACCGATCCTATTTACAATCTAAGGGGCATTGTTTTAACTAAGACCTCCAACAACTCTATAAACAATCTTAAGGATTTATCTAATAAGACTATAGCTGTCCCTAAGGGGGATTATGCCGTTGAGAGATTATCTAGGGATTATAAGAATATCAGCTTTATATTAACAAGGGACTCAAAGGAAGCCATTGAAATATTAGCATCAGGAAAATGTGATGCTGTAGTAGGGGATGAACCTGTAGTCAGTTATTTTGTTAAATCTCTTAAATTAAATTATAAGTTTAAAATATTAGATGAAGCAATTTATGACTTTGGTTGTGTTCTTGCAGTTCCTAAAACCCATACAAACCTAATTAAACCCTTAAATAAGGCAATTCTAAACTTAAATAAAAAGAAGATATTTAAAAAAATTCAGCAGAAATGGTTTGGTTTTGGGAAGTCCTTCGAAGATAAAAAATCAAAGGATAAGATACTGTTAACTATAAATATGGCTATTGTATTCCTCATATGCCTTGGGTATATATTTTTCCTTTGGAACAAGGAGCTTAAAAAGCAGGTTTACTATAGAACACAGGAACTTTTCATGAGTAAACAAGAACTTCAAACTACCTTTAATAGTATTCCATATAAGCTCATGACATTGGATAAGGATTTAAATATATTAAGTATAAATGAACAATTTTCTAAGCCCAATTATACTAGGTTTGAAAATGTTATTGGAAAATTTTTCGATGATATCTTACTATTTGATGAAAATGATTCTATAGGTACCCAAAGTCATATAAAAAATATGATCCTTAAGACCTTTGAGGAGTGTGAAGAACAAAGAGATGAAATTGAAGTCCATGGCAAAATATACGTAGTAGCCGCTATTCCAGTAAATTTTAATTCCGCTGATGTTGTCAAGATCATATTAATGATTAGGGACATTACTAAAATCAAGTTAGCCGAAATGGAAATAACCCATGCAAATAAAATGTCTTCTATGGGAACCTTGGCTGCAGGAGTAGCCCATGAGATTAGAAACCCTCTGGGCCTTATAAGAAATTATTGTTATCTCTTAAAAAACAATATAGACATGGATGATGATGAAAACGAAGAGGCAATATCTATAATAGAAGATTCCGTAAAACGATCGAGCGATATTATTGATAATCTTCTTAGCTCTTCAAGAAAAACTAGCAACTATTTAGAAATGATAAGTATATCATACTTTATAAATCAACTTCTAAAACTCAATAGAAAGAGAATGAAGGAAAAAAATATTAGTTGCCAACTATCTTGTCCAAAAAATTTATATGTATATATCAATTCAGAATCCCTTCATCATATTCTCATGAATATCATAAACAACAGTATAGACTCTATGGCCTCCGGAGACAAACTATGCATTTCCTGTGAATCTAGTAATTCGGAACTCATTATAAAGTGTCAAGATACTGGAAGTGGCATTACCCCGGAAGATTTAAACTGTATTTTTGATCCTTTCTTCACTACAAAACAACCTGGAAAAGGAACGGGTTTAGGACTCTATATAGTATATAATGAAACTACAAAACTAGGTGGTGTAATAAGAGCCGAAAGTCAATTAGGCAAAGGCACTACCATGATCCTTACAATACCTTTAAGGAGTGAAAAGGATGCTGACGATGGACAAGATGAAGATTTTAGTAGTGGATGATGAATCGGGTTTCCAACGGGTTATGAAAAAAATACTTGAAAAAGCAGATTTTTATGTGGAGTGCGTTGATAATGGGAAGGCTGCGTTAAGTCTCCTAAGAAAAAGATCCTTTGACCTAGTGTTGTCAGATCTAATTATGGATGGAATAGACGGAATAAGACTGCTAAAAGAAATCAAATCCTTAAGCAAAGACATTTATGTAATAATTATAACAGGCTATGGTACTATAGAAAATGCTGTAGAAGCTATGAAGCTAGGAGCTTTTTCATATTTTGTAAAAAGCCATGATCCCGAAGCCCTTCTCCTTGAGATAGACAAAATAAGAAAGATAATTTTTCTTGAAAGAGAAAACAGCCTTCTTAGGAAACAGGAGAACCAGATTGAGGCATTATTGGAGTCAAAAAATCCTGTTTTTTCAGAGGTATTGGAAATAGCTAGGTTAGCTGCTGAAAGTAATTCAAATATCCTCATTACAGGTGAATCAGGAGTGGGAAAGGAAATTCTCGCAAAATATGTACACAATGTCAGTACTAGAAGGGATAATAACTTTGTTGCCGTAAACTGCCATTCTTTTTCTGATTCTCTACTGGAATCGGAACTCTATGGTCATGAAAAAGGAGCCTTTACGGGTTCTACTGGAAGACGGATAGGAAGATTTGAATCCGCCAATAGGGGAACTCTTTTTTTAGATGAAATCGGCGATATGTCATTAGATACTCAGGTGAAGATTCTTAGAAATATTGAAAATAAAAGTATCGAGAGAATAGGAAGTAATCTGCGAGTGGAAATTGACTTTAGACTTATTTGTGCTACAAATAAAAACCTTATGAAGTCCATAAAAGAAGCAAGATTTAGAGAAGACTTATATTACCGAATAAGTACTATAAATATAGAAATTCCACCATTACGAGATAGAAGAGAAGATATTCCTGATCTAGTGGATTACTGGTTTAAAAAAATAAAAAACAACCTAAAAAAGGGGCTTAGCCATATAGATGATGAAGTCCTAGAATACCTTTATACCTATGACTATCCAGGTAATATACGGGAGCTTAGAAATATAATAGAGAGACTCGTTGTTCTGTCCAGAAATAACAAGATATCTTCAACCGATATAACAAGGATTCAAAGCTTTAATTCCCAGAATAATTTATTGAATATGCCCTTAAAGGATGCTAGAAATGCTTTTGAAAAAGAATTTATAGAAAAGACTCTCCATAAAAATCGTTACAATATAAAAAAAACCTCCGAGACCCTAGGAATATCCAAAAGACAGTTATTCAATAAACTCAAACAATACAATCTTAGGCTGAAGGATAGAAGTTAGGATGGAAAAGCGTCTGACGACGCTTTTTTAGTTTCACATTAACAAATCTCTCCTCCAACCATTTTTATATCGTCTTTATTCTCAAGAACTGCTTCAATTGCACAGGTTAGGCCCTTTACAATTTGATCAGTAGTCATAGATGGTGCGTTTCTTTTGTCCATAACCTGCTCTGCAATAAAAGGAACATGGATAAATCCACCTTTAATATCTGGATATTTCTTGTCTATAATATACAATAGTCCATACATTATATGATTGCAAACGAAGGTTCCTGCTGTATTTGACACCGCTGCGGGAATATTACTTTCTTTTATTTTCTTCACCATAGCCTTTATAGGCAGGTTAGAAAAATATGCATTTTCTCCATCGGCATAAACAGGCTCATCAATAGGCTGATTGCCTTCATTATCAGCTATTCTAGCGTCATCTATATTTATGGCTACCCTTTCAACACTAATCTCAAATCTGCCCCCAGCTTGACCTACACAGATAACAGCATCAGGCTTTTCCGTTTCCATAGCTTTTTCTAAGGTATCAATGGCCTTCTTAAAAACTGTAGGAACCTCCATAGTAACGACCTCTGCGCCTAATATTGTACTATCTAATTGCTTTACTGCCTCATATGATGGATTTACCTTCTCTCCACCAAAGGGAGTGAAACCTGTAACTAGAATTTTCAAGACTACCATCTCCTTGTGTCTAATAATTTTATATATAATCCCATATAATGCATGTTTAATTGAATTTCACTTCTTTAAATGACTAAAACATAAATTTCGATTTCTCCGATATTTTATATCTTAACCCATATTATTCATAGATTTTTTTAAATTCTGCTGAGTCCTTTAGATTCTAAGACATCCATTAAATTCTCGACGTACCGTTTTGGTATGCCTTCAAATTTAATGAACATCTTAGAATTCAAAACTACTTGCACCATTTCAAATTTTCCACAAATAATCTGGGCTTAGAAATCGAAATGTAAAGAACTTATCCTATTATAATATATGCAAGGAACGGTTACAAACCGTTCCTAATATACATTAAATTACTTTATCTAAAATGCTAATACATACATTAAAATAATATGAGTAATAAAGAGCACTATAGCAAATGGTGCCTGTGAAATAATTACTCTATATTTATTCTTAGTATCCAATACCGCAGCAGGAACAATATTGAAGTTTGCAGCCATTGGAGTCATTAATGTTCCACAATATCCTGCAGTTAGTGCTAGTATTCCGGCTATTGCTGGATTTGCTCCCTGTGAAAATACGAATGGCATTCCTATTCCAGCAGTAATTACGGCAAAGGCTGCAAAGGCATTACCCATTATCATTGTGAAAACAGCCATACCAACACAATAAGCTATTACTCCGGCTAAAATGTTTCCTTCAGGAATGACACCGCCTATTCCAGTAGAAATAACGTCACCTACACCGGCAGCCTTAAATAATGCTCCTAGTGCTGTCAAAAGCTGAGGCAGAATACTCGCTGCTCCTACCTGCAGTAATAGTCTACTACCATCATAAGAAAACTCCTCAGGCTTAGCCTTTACAATGCCAAGGCATAAGACTGTTGCTAATACCGCACCAAATCCTAGGCCTACTAGGCCTCCCAGATTTTTAAACCCTTGGGCTACAACAAATGCCGTAACACCAATTGCTAATGCAGGTATAAATAATGAATTACCCAGCTTTTTAGCGCTTACCATACGCTGTGCTTCATCTGCCGTTTTCATCGAACCATTAACGACCTTATTCATAGCAGTTATTACTCCCATTACTAGCAAAAGACCGCCTACTATATATGCAGGTATGTATTTACCTACAACGAAGATCAAACCAAATAGAATCCAAAATGCTGCGGTTCCTTTTTTAGCTGGATGTTTTTCATCCTTCAATGCATGGAGACCAGCCCCTATAGCTACCAGTCCACAAACAATATACATGATTTCAAGTATGATACCCTTCATGCTAACACCCACTTCCATCTACATTTTTATTGATTTTTCCCAAATTTTTCTGTAAACGTTTATCTAGTAGATAGTTTTGAATAATTGCATATAAACCTGCAATTATAGCAATAGGTAAAGCAGATTTTGAAACAGCAAGTGGCGTTACAATTATACCTAGTTCTTCTAATGTACCGACAACTAATAAAACTCCACCAGATGCAACAAATACGTTCTGACCAAAGAAATTACCAATATTCTCAGACGTAGCAGAATATCCCTTTATTATGTCTTCCTCTTTCTCATCAACTTCACCAAAATTAATTTCAGCTGCACCATGGGCCATTGGCTGAATTAATGGTCTAATAAATTGTACGTGACCACCAAGTCTTAAAGAAAATGCAGCTGCCACAATTCTAATAGTTGTGTAGAGTGATAATACCTTCCCTGCCGATACAGATTTCATAGACTGGATCAGCATCTTTGCTCTCTCCTTAAGTCCATATCTTTCTAAAACCCCAATTACTGGTAATGACAATAAGAATAATGACATGTATCTTGTCTTAACAAAGGCTGAACCAATAATATCTAATATTTTTATAAAATCCAATCCTCCGACTAGTCCAGTTACTAATCCAGCAACTAGTACTACTGCAATAGGATTATACTTTCTTATAAAACCAATTAATATAATTAAAACACCTATCAGTTTTATCATGTATATTTACCCTCCTGTTCGTATGATTATTAAATTTTCAATCACAACCTATAGGCCTATAGGAATATACTTTAAGTATATATCATGGGGGATATAAATTTCTGTAGTCTAGACTACATTTTAGATGAAATATTCTGAAAACTTATTCATTCCTTATAACTATGCAAAAGGGACTGTCTCATAAAGGAATCTTATAAGTTCAGCCCCGGGGTGTTTCAGAATATATTATTTAACCCACATTATTCATCTTTAGATAAATTTCTAAAACTATTATATTCTTCCTCAGTAAAATTATAATATTCTTTTCTCACTTTATCGGAAAACTCCTCATACTCAGCTTTTTCATCACCTTTTAACCTTTGTGAATAACAGTTTACCATTAAATCATGGGCAATATAATCCTCACTCATTTCAATGAAACCAATATCCTTAGTCCAGGTCACTTGACTTTCTTCATCCCTTGATAGGATTCCAGACACAACATGGACACCATCAATGATAATCGTTATGTATCTTTCCTTTTTTTCCGATAGATACCTTTCTATTCTTCTATGAGTTATCAGCTCTTTATAGGGGTTATTTTTCCCAAAATACATTCCCCTGAGAATCACACCTCTATTCATAGCATCATCTAGGCAAGACGAAATATCCTGTATTTCCTCCTCCCATATTGAAACCGCTATCCTTTTTTCCGAACTAGAAATTAATGCCTTTAAGAAATCCATGATCTTACTTCTTCCTTTAATTACAACCAATTTATTATCATTTTCTTCTTCTGAGTAGACCTTCTTGGTATATTCATCCACATTACTTAAAATGTTATCAAAATTACTTTTAAGCTTATTCATTAATAGATGGGGATCCAATGGATGATATAAAGTCGTCTTCCCTTCAATTTGCTCAAATACCATCTGTTTATTTTTAAGATTCTCTAATACCTCATAGATTCTTGATCTTGGAATTCCAGAATTTTTACTCAGTGTGTATCCATTTGCAGGATATTCCTCTAGAAGCTTTAGATACGCCTTAACTTCATATTCACTTAAGCCTAATTTTTTCATATCTTCAATAATTGATAATTCATTACTCATATAGATCCGCCCACCTTTAACTATAATATATATCTAGTTCATAGAAAGCATAAGAAACGCTACTAATATGGATCCCAGTACAGGAATTATTATACCACCTTTATACCATCCATAAACAAAAGCAAATCCTATTCCTAGTATTGAAGCCTGGGGCATCTGAGGCGTAGCAGAAAATACTCCCGGTATGATAAGGGCCCCTAAGGCTGTATAGGGTATGAACTGTAAAAATCTATTGAGTCTTTTGGGCAGACTTTTTCCCGATACCATGACAAAGGGAAGTAGTCTTGGTATATATGTTACAAGCATCATTCCTATGATTAGTACTATATGGTTATTCATCTACTTCCTCTCCCTTCTCCTCAAATAAATATAAACCTAGGTAGGAAACTACAATAATAGAAATGATTATGCTCCAACCCTGGGATAAGGATAAAAAGTACTTAAGTAATGTATTTAAGATACCAGATAAACATGCGAGGATTACAACCCTTGTAGACTTCTTCGCTTCAGGTACTAAAATTGCCACAAACATAGCATATAAACCTACACCCATACTGTTTTTCATAACCTCCGGTAATATTCCTCCCACAATATACCCCAACCCAGTAGCGCTAACCCATGCTAAGTAGGATACAAGCTGTAAGGATAGTACAAATTCCTTTGTTAATTCTCCTTCTTTAAATGATGCTACTGAGAATGTTTCATCGGTTACACCAAAGGCAATAAAGGGAATCCACTTTTTGATGTCATCCTTTAACCTCGCTGCAAGTGATGCACTCATTAAAATATGGCGCAGATTCACTAATAAGGTTGTTAAAATAATCTCTCCCGTACCTGCCCCTATAGCTAATAGGTTTAAAGCCATGAACTGGCTTGCTCCTGCAAATACTATAGCGGAAAATAATAAACTGTCTATGATTGTAACATCCATAGTTTTCGATAGAACTCCAAAGGCCATTCCTATTGGTACATATCCAATAACTAATGGCAATCCTGCAACAAAACCATCTTTTAATCCGTAGTGTTTTTTACATCTAACTTCCATTTTAGTCCTGTCCCCCTTTTACTTCAAGTATCACTCTTAATGAGTAGCTACTATAGTAACCACTTATCAAGTATTGTTAGTAGTTATTATAGTAGTTACTATATTAAATGTCAATGAACGTCTTATTATTCTTATTTATGAAGTCTTTAAATCCATTTAAAAACTCAATAAAAATATCAATTTGTCTCTTTTCCATGTCTTTCATATCTCAAATCTTTTCTATGAATCAAATTAGTTTTCTAAATTCCTTTTCTTAGTTTTTGTCTTTGTTAAAGTTAACAAATGGCTATTTGTTGACTTTGAATGGATGCCGCTAACGTATTGATATGGCTTGTTATACAGATTGTTTAAGCTTTTACCATTCTTCAATGTCAACTTACAAGCTGAAATATAAGTGAAAAGTGATATCGCTACAGATATAACAAAACTAGTATTTACAGCCTATTTATAATGGAAAAAATAAATTCTATAAAAAAATAACAATTTAAAATACAGATATATACTTGATTGTAATAAAAATATAAAATAAGACAAAATATACTGGTTTACAAAAACATGTAAAAATTCGTCTTTATATATTAAAGGCTTGTCTATTTTTAGGATTAAAGGGGGATTTGACATGGGGTTATATGAACTGCTAAAAAGAGCAAAACAAGGAGATGAAGAAGCGGAAACAGATATGATAATAGCGTTTCTACGGACAATCGAAGAAATAGATTTAAATAAGATTTGTATGAAAAATGATGGTGGAATTACTAACTCTATATGGTTATTTTTAAATCATAAATCTGTAGACTTGTTTAGGAAAGATGTATCACAAAGTATTGAAACTACTAATTTAAATTTAGATATTATTGCCGATGATACATCTTATTCTATAGATAATAAATTATTTATTTCTATGCTGCTTAATTCTTTACCACCACTGCAATGAACCGTTCTAAAAAGAAAATTTATACAAGGTTTTTCCGAGAATGAAATAGCCCTTTTGTCTGGAGTCTCAAGACAAGCAGTAAATAGGGTTAAAAATAGGGGACTTAAAAATCTTAGAAAAAAACTAGAAGTTATGGAGGCGTGAATAAATTGGAAGAAAAGATTCTTGAATTAGCATCAACCCAAGGAATATGGACGGTGCTCACTGTAGCTCTGATTTTTTATATTCTGAAGAATCAAGAAAAAAGAGATATTCGTCAAGAGGATAGGGAGAAAAAATACCAAGAGATTATATGAAATTTAACTGACAAGTTCAATTTGGTTGAAGACGTAAAAAAGGATGTTGAAGAGATAAAAGAGTATGTTTTTAATAAAGAAGCTTAAAACAAGTGATTTACAGAATTCTAGCAATTGTCAAAAAAGTTTTTTGAAAAAAATTTCAAATTAGAGGTTTACATTTTAGGCAAAAAATTCGTCTTTTATATATGAGAGGTACTTAACCGGTTAAACTTTCTCAGTAAAAATATAAAAAATATTCAAGACTGAAAAACTAATATAAAATAAAGAAAGGTGTGAAATTTATGAGTGGTGTATCACAATCTACATTAGAAAGATGGCTCGAAAGATATACAAATTTTAAAATTGAATTTATGAATGAGGATGGTACAAAAACAAGAAGATATTTAGATATTCCTTATTATCAGACAATAGGAAGCGCTTATGGAGGAAAAAATTCTCCTAGTGAAATTGAAGCTTATATACTTTCAGCTAATGAAAACTGGGATGGAGATACATTAAAATCATCTTCCGTTTTGCAAGATTTCGTGGATGACAAGGATAACTTAGTAGAGACGGGTATAGATTGTTCTGGCTTAGTATATTATTGTGTGAATGAAGCATCATATAATGATTTAGTAAAGAAACAATTCAATAATACATCTTATGGCAATGGAGTAAGTGCTAGTTCATTATCTTCTAGTTCTAATGGAACAAAAATAACTCAAGCAAAAGATATGGTTCCAGGTTGTACAATGAGAATGGATAGTGGAGGGCATGTTGCCGTTATATATGAAGTTGTAAAAGATTCTAGTGGTACTGTTACTAAAATAAGATATGCTCATTCAAATCCAAGCAAAGGACCACATAAGGCATATATTAAAATAGGTGATGAAGATCAAGACCTTGATGGAAGTTCTCAAACTTGGTATGATTCAGCATACAGTAATAGCACTGCAAAGGGTTATTATAATTATACAATATTACTTAAATCATTAGAATAAAGCATATAGATTATAATTTAAAATTAGAGGGGAAGTCAAATTCTTTTCTCCCCTCTAATTATTTAACTAGAGCTTAGATAACTCGTTTAGCCTGATGATAAATGTCTTAATAATATCCTACTAACCTTATTATTTTCAAACAAAAATATTAATGCTATAGGTACATCTACCTTTAAAATATAACAATATTCATCGTAGTCAAGATAATAACCGAATTTATATGTCTTTAAACCATGAATCCTAGAACCAACCATTCCTCCTTCCCTATCTTCTATAGTATATTTTTTTGATTTTTGAATATTATATACTTTCATAACCTTTTCTTTAGTATCATTAATACTTATTTGTCGCATGGTTTTAATATTTGAATCAGTAATATCTATTTCAACAACTTTACCTTTTTCTAAATTAAAGTTATCTCCTAGACACTTAAGAGTTATTTCTAGTTCAGGATATGATAAAACTGAAAAATATCCCTGGTTAGGTATGGCATTTTCTAGTTTAGTTATTTTTCGAGGTTTACCTAAGATATTAATCAATTCTTCGTAAGTAGTTGAAAATAACTTAATTCTATTAATAACAAAATCTTCACTATTATCTCTAAATTCTCGTAAAACTATTCTGCTAACCTTATTATCTTTAAACAGAAATATTAATGCTTCATCTGACTTTTTAATATAGCAATATTCATCATAGTTAAGATAATTGCTGAACTTATTTATCTTTAAACCATGAATTTTGTAATCAATTATATCGTTATCAGCATTAAATACTTCCCTAATATTATATACTTTCATAACCTTTTCTTTAGTATCATTAATACTTATTTGTCGCATGGTTTTAATATTTGAATCAGTAATATCTATTTCAACAACTTTACCTTTTTCTAAATTAAAGTTATCTCCTAGACACTTAAGAGTTATCTCTAGTCCAGGATATGATAAAACTGAAAAATATCCTTGTTCACGATAAAGAGTTTCATATTTATCTTCAATGTCAGTTATTTTTTGAGGTTTACCTAAAATATTAAACAATTCTTCGTAAGTAGTTAAATATTTAATCCCGTTAATAGAAAAATCTTCATTATTATTTTCCTTCATATCTATATCTCTTGATATTTTAGTTTTTTCTTGTATTTTAATACTATCTTTAAATTTATATAGAGATAAGCATGTCAACAGCAAAAAGACCATTGATAATACTAAAATAAAATACTTTTTAATTATAATCACTTCCCTTCTTTTAAATTTTTAGTAAAGATCATTTAATAATTTTACAGATAATAGAAGTTCTTTTAAACTATTGAAACCCAACTGGAAGGGGTACTGAAAACATCCGTTCCATATACTGAAAATAAAGATCAAAACTCGTAAAAAATTATACCATATAATGAAAAAAATGTAAATAAAGTTACAAGATTGAATGATTATTATATTTTTAAAATTAAACCAAATAAAACCTTGGAGCAATATCTTAAATTTAGGTTTGAGATACTGTATGGGGTACCGCCACATGGCTATCAAGCTAAGGAAATTGTATAAAATTACATGCCCCCCCATATGGTAAAAAAATATTATACTTATGCTACTCATAAATTAGTAAAGGAGTAGTATGCATGACAAAATTATTAGCAAATAATATGCAGCAGATGATTAAGCAAATACTTAAAATAATATTTAAAGAAGAAATAGGGCTCATTGCACGAGATGTTGGATTCGTACAACGGCAAGGTAAAATTCACCCTTGGCAATTTCTTTATTTATGTGCCTTCTCAGATTTAGATGTATCTAAAAATACACTTGTAACCATGAGTGCTAATTTAAATTCCAACATAGATATCCATGTATCTACACAAGCTTTACATGAGCGTTTAAATAATAAAGCTGTAGCTTTTTTACAAGTGATATTTAAGCGCCTCTTAAATAGAATCACTCTAACCAATTCTAAAATTTCTTCTACCATAGATGAACATTTTGAAAGAATTAGAATAGTTGATTCTACAGCATTTCAAGTACCTGTTATGTATAAAAATGAGTACAAAGGCTCTGGTGGAAGTTCTCAACCTGCCGGTGTAAAAATACAGCTTGAATATGAGTTGAAAACTGGTAAATTTATTCACGTGGACGTAGGACCTGGAAAAGGAAATGACAATACCTTCGGTAGTAAAATAAATAATACATTTAAGCCTAAAGATCTTTCACTAAGAGATTTAGGTTATTTTAGTTTAAATGATTTCAAAGAGTTAGACGAAAGGAAGGCTTTTTATGTTTCAAGACTCAAGCTAAATGTAGCTGTATACTTGGAAAATGAAGATGTTCAGTATTATAAAAATGGACAAGTGAAAAAATCTACTATGTATAAAAGAATAGATTTAGCAGATATAGCAAAGGATATGGCCGGAGGCCAAGTATTAGAAATAAAAGAAGTATATTTAGGTAGAATAGAAAAAAGAAAAGAACGACTAGTCATATACAAACTCACTGATGAACAATTGAGAGAACGCAGAGTCAAAGTAGAAAAAAATGCAAAGAAAAAGGGGATTACAAAAAGTGAAAATACAACAAAACTAATGGGTCTAACTATTTATATTACTAATGTTCATAGTTCTGTACTTTCTAATTATAAAATATATGAAATTTATTCTTTGAGATGGCAAATTGAAATTATATTTAAGATTTGGAAGTCCATATTTAATATCTCAAAAGTAAAACCTGTAAAAATAGTATTTTAGGTACTTACATAGCTATTATAACTCCTTAGCTTGATAGCCATGTGGCGATACCCCTATTTCAAGTTTTTATTAAAATAAGTTTTCATGCGATTACCCTGCCTATTCAAATCCAAATCCTTCCATTAAGTGTAAATACATGATAAAATTGCAATGTTATAGTTTGATTCAACTTCGTGAAACTAATGGTTGATTTATCAGATACAGTTTTAATGTTTCTAATCTAAATTGATACTCTAGTATTTCAAAAAAAGTCTTGGGTAATTCCAAGAGATAATTTAAAGTTTAGGAGGTGGTTAGAATATCAAAAAAACTATTTCTTCAAATTTTAATAGTAATAATTATTACTATTCTTGTATTTATACTACCACACTATTTAAGTTATAGAGCTATTTATGTAATTATTCCTTTAACTGCTTTTTTAGTTAATTTAATTAGAATAACCAAGAAATATAGTAATAAGTAGAGCCAGTATCCTTGTCATGAAGTACAAACTCAAAGGATCAACTTATAAATAAAGTCAAAAGAATGATCCAATGTCTTACATGTTTATCCTATAATATCAAGTTATAGAACTTTACTTTTAAAGTAAATTACCGGACTGATTTTGACAGTTTTTATAAGAATTTTGGTTCAACGTCGAAAATTGTGACTTTAAGAAGGTGAAAACCTATCAATGAAATATGGTATGTAATTATTACCATTAAGGTTCATTTGATTAGCCTCATATCCATACTTAGGAAAAGTACTAATCAATGAATTTCCTTATAAAAATAGATTAACAATGCAGTTGTGCTAAGTTATCACAAAATTCGTTGTTGAAGCAGAATTTTAGTATTTCTTTACAAGCGTTCAAATCATAGTTTTCTATGAGCTTCATTACATAATATCTTTTACATTTATTTACATCGAATTTACACTGTACACTTGCCGACATAGATGTTGGCTCCATGCTTACATAGAAATAGTTAAGTGATCAACTACCCTAATTTTGTATTAATGATTATTTAATTGTCCAGTTACCTTTACAGGCACCCATCCTTTTATACCAGGAATATCCCAATAATCTGATACAACAGTCATCGTTACTGATTCCGCTACACCTCTTAATATATTATATTGATATCCTAAAAGAATATCTTCCAAATCACTAAGTTTGTCTAAAATATATGTTAATTTAGCACCCTCAATTGTTACTTTTCCAGCAATAACAGTTGATAAAATCGGATTAGCAAATCCTGTTAGAAGAGTTACCGCACCTATAAGTGCATATGCTTTTGCAACATTACCACCTATGTCTTGTCTTTCGTCAATTGCTTCTAACATATCATTAATTTCTCTATTTCTTATAATTTCTATTGTCGTTTTCTTCGCCATAAAAAAATCTCTCCTTTTTTTTGATGTTTAAATAATTGATTTGGATAGATTAAACCATCCTTTAAACCATTCAGCTTCATCAACAGTTATGTTAAATGATTTAGCTATAGACCATAAAGTATCGTCTTACTTAACAGTGTAAGTATCAAAGTTCCTAAGCACTTTATTACTAACCTCTCCTAAAAGAAAGTTTAGTCCAGGACACCTAGTAGGTGTTAATTCCATGTGGCCCTTTATATTACTAATACTGTATTTTTCACATAGATACTGGCATAATCCTATAAGAGATTTAAACCCTTTTTCTGATATTTTTTCTACCTCATAATCCGCCTTGCATACATATACCAAGAGAAATATTGTTGTAGCCCTTTATGTGTGATCCTATAGCCTTTTCAGGCCTGTCCCCGCAGATTTGTCCATCTTTTGTAATAAGAAAATGACATCCAAATCCACTCAATCCATTTTCTAGATGCCATCTATGTATATCTAATACAGTTGCACTGCTGTGTGCAGCATGATGAATTACTATTATAGAAGGATTATTAAGTTTTTTTAGCTTACTTCTAAATCTCAAGTTACTTTCTATAATCTTCATCCTGCTAACACATCCTATATATTTTTTATTGAGAAAGTTTAACCGCTTAATTACCTCTCGCCTATATAGAAACGTATTTGAACCCTAAAATTGAAACACCCTAATTAAAAAATTTTTCAATAAATTTTTATTCATTTTCTACAATGTAGTATTTTACTTACTTTGACCCTTCTTTTTCAAATATGAATTTTTTTAATTCTTCCACATCTTTTTTTACATCCTCCATCAAATTTAACTTATCCGTTAAGCTTGATATAATATCTTGATACTTCTTTTCTCTTTCTTCCTGCCTAAGATCTCTCTTTTCTTGATTCTTCAGTATGTAAAAAATCAGAGCTACCGTAAGTACTGTCCATATTCCTTGATTAGATGCAAGCTCTCTTATTTTTTCTTCCATTCCTTACCTAACCCCAATCCTTTAATGTCTTTCTTAGATTTTTAAGTCCTCTTCTTTCAAGACCATTAACTGCTTGTGTAGAGATTCCCAGTCTTTGTGCTATCTCCTTAGTCTTATATTGATGTATATTTTTTTCAACGATAACAATTCTCTGCCTTTTAGGTAAAGTATTCACTAATGATAATACAAAGATATTACTTTCAAAATCAGAAGCCTTCTCATCATATAGAACATCATAATCTACAGAAAGAATCTCCTTTTTTCTTACATTATTTCTTCTCATTAAATCAATTGACTTATTCTTTATGAATGTGTAGATAAACCTTTCGATTTCCTCGTCATCCTTTTGAAATCTCACTAAATCAATATCTTTAATTGGCTCTAAAAAGGCTATTGTTATATCTGTTTCACCTTCTTCATAACCAAGTTTTTTATCCCATTTTTTAATATTCAAATAGAATCTTGAATAAATATCTTCCATTGCTGTCTTATCTCCATTTTATCCCTTTTTTAATTGATTGTATAAAGTCATATATCCCCCTTAGTAGTTATAAAAAATTTTAATTATCAGAAATGGAAATCTGTAAAAAAGTACAAAAAAAAGAACCTCAAGCAATGCAAATTGCTGGATGTTCTTTCAATTTAATTCGTATTTGTCCTAGAAATTTTTACTCATTAATTCAAAGGTTTTTCATTTCCATAGCTCTGTTATTTTAAAGTTTACCAGAAAATTACACAAAAAACCGGCACACTATCAGCAGTATTCCTGCTTATAAGTTAACATTGTGTATTTAAGTATACTTTGTTATGCCTTATGACAGGCAATACCAATACTTTAGTTGTATTTACCTAAAGTCAACGAATAGCCATTTATAGACTTTCAGTGAATGCAATTAAAGCATTGATATGACTTGGTATTCATGTTATTTAAGTTCATATTATTTCCCAATGTCAATTTATGGGTTGAAAATATTAGTAAAAAGTATATTTTTGAAGAGCTGTCACCAAGTCATATCTTACAAATTATTCATAATTATATTATATTTTGATAAAAACCCATGTGTTGGAAACAAGATACATGCTTTGTTAGCAAAATTTTACAAAATCAGTCAAAATAAACCGGTTTACAAAATCAACTCGAAATTCGTCTTTATATATTAAAGGCTTGTCTATTTTTAGGACTAAAGGGGGATTTGACATGGGATTATATGATCTATTACAAAGAGTACAACAAGGAGATGAAGAAGCTACAATAAGTGTATTTTTTAAGTTTCATGGGTCTATAAAAAAATTGAGTAAAAAACTAGGTTATGAGGAAGCAGAAACAGATATGATAATAGCTTTTCTACAGACAATCAAAGAAATAGACTTAAATCAGATCTGTATGAAAAATGATGGAGGAATTACTAACTATATATGGTTATTTTTAAAGCATAAATCTGTAGATTTATTTAGGAAAAACGTATGGCAAAGTATTGAAACTACTAACCTAAATCTAGATATTATTGCCGATGATACATCTTATTCTGTGGATGATAAATTATTTGTTTCTATGCTGCTTAATTCCTTACCACCACTGCAAAGAACAGTTTTGAAAAGAAAATTCATGCAGGGTTTTTCTGAGAATGAAATAGCTCTTATGTCTGGAATATCAAGACAAGCAGTAAATAGAGCTAAAAATAGAGGCCTTAAAAATCTTAGAGAAATATTAGATGATATGGAGGTAAGGGGAAATTGGAAGAAAAAATTCTTGAATTAGCGTCACCCCAAGGAATATGGACAGTACTCACCGTAGCTCTGATTTTTTATATTCTGAAAAATCAAGAGAAAAGAGATCTCCGTCAAGAAGATCGGGAGAAAAAATACCAAGAGATTATATCAAACTTAACTGACAAGCTAAATCTGGTTGAAGATGTAAAAAAGGATGTTGAGGAGATAAAAGTGTATGTTTTTAAGAAAGAGGACTAAATCAAGTAATTTACACGGTTATAGCAATTGATAAAAAAGTTTTTTGGAAAAATTTTAAATTAGAGGTTTACATTTCGGACAAAAAATTCGTCTTTTATATGAGAGGTGCTTAACCGGTTAATCTTTCTCAGATAAAAATATATAGGATGTGTTAGCAGGATGAAGATTATAAAAAGTAACTTGAGATTTAGAAATAAGCTACAAAAACTTAATAATCCTTCTATAATAGTAATTCATCATGCTGCACACAGCAGTGCAACTGTATTAGATATACATAGATGGCATCTAGAAAATGGATTGAGTGGATTTGGATGTCATTTTCTTATTACAAAAGATGGACAAATCTACGGGGGCAGGCCTGAAAAGGCTATAGGATCACACACAAAGGGCTACAACAATATTTCTCTTGGTATATGTATGCAAAGGGAGGACTATGACGTAGAAAAAGTATCAGAAAAAGAGTTTGAGGCTCTTATAGGATTATGTCAGTATCTATGTGATAAATACAATGTAGGCGCTATAAAGGGTCATAGGGAATTAACGTCTACTAGGTGTCCTGGACTAAACTTTCCTTTAAGGGAGGTTAGGGATAGAGTCTTTGGGAGATTTGATACTTATACTGTTAGATCAGGAGATAATCTATGGTCTATAGCAAAATTATTTAACATGACAGTCGATGAACTGATGAAGTTGAATGGTTTGAAGGATAGCTTAATTTATCCAAACCAAATAATTAAAGTAATATAAAAAATACTAATAGGGAGATGAAAAAATATGTCAAGTTTTGATTTAGGAATAAGAGAAATATATTATAAGTATGAAAATGATCCACACTCTGAGTATAAGGTACTTAAAAATAGAACAAAACTTCCAGTGGGTGAAGAGATAAGATTTAAAGTGGAAGTTAAAAATTATGAAGAATTAAGGGAGCCAGAATATAGAGTAAGAGTATATGATGAGGATTTCGAACCTCTTGGAAAGAGTGGTATAGAGACACCTGCAAAAGAAAATAAGACAAATAATGCATACATAAACGTTACAGTAGACAAGCCTGATAAACAAGATATTAGATTTCTTATTGATCCTGTAGAGAGTGGATGGTATGATTCTGATGAAGATGATAATGAAGTTACAGTGGAATGTGAATGGGTTGGCGGTAGCAATAAAAAGAAAATATTCATAAGGTTTGGTCATGAAAAGTTAGAAAACGGTTCACGAACTGGTGCGGTTGGGATACTGGCGGAAATGGATGTCATTAAAGAATATGCTAGTGAATTAGAGGAAATATTAGAAGATAGAGGTTATGACGTTAAAGTATTCAAGCCTTATTATGGAAATTACAAAACCAGAGGAGATGCTCTTAGAGCAGGTACAGATAAAGCTAATGATTGGGGAGCAGATTTATTTGTAAGCTGTCATGCGAATAATCTAAACTCAAGTTCAAAAGGAACCGAGGTTTGTTATAAAAGAAGTGATTGTAAGTCTCTAGCAAGATCGCTCGCAACTGAAATCTCAGATGCTTTAGGAACTACAATAAGAAGAGACAGAGGAGCATATTATAGAGCTGGTAAAGATGGTCTTCATGAGTTAAATGCAGCAGATATGCCAGCTGTAATACTAGAACCATTCTTCCTAAGTAACCAAGGGGACTGTGATAAATACCAAGATTGCGGACCAAGGAAATTAGCTAGAGCAATTGCAGATGGTATTGATGAATACTTTGAGTAATTTAATATAAAACAACAAAGGAAATAATGCAAGTAGACCTATATTGGGCCTACTTGCATTATTCTTATAGCTTTCAAGAAGATAAATTCGTATATACTTTTGGAACCAATGGAAAAAGTTGAAGAAGGAGCACAAAATTTTTCAGAAACTTGATATAGACAAGCAGAAAACATGGGAGTTCGCCAAAACTAGAAAAGACTACTGACGAACAACCCAAAATCCAATTTTGCATGATGCCATAACTAATGCAAATTTAACAGAAGAATATGAACAAAAGGTATTCTTAGTGGTACGAGAGGTCGGGAGTTAAAGTAATTAATTGCCTCCAACTTGCGTCTTCAATCTATAGGGGGTTGCTTCAAATGGTCCACCCGTTAACATGGGAGCTATATGTTCTGTAGATACACCATCTGAAAAAAGATTAACTTTCCTTATATTTAGAGTATCGTTAAGGCATAGGGTATTAACAATAGAGTCTAATAGTAGTAGTCTAGCTGTATCACATATATTGCCTTTACCATGTTGATTATATTCTCTACTTAGGTTTACATATGCTATAGAATTTTCAATTTTAATGTCTATTAATTTCACATTAAAATCTATCAATATTTTTGAATAATAAGATAGTAATTGATTAATTAACTGGTTTGCATCTTCTTTAATATTAACAGGAATTGATTGGAGATACTCTGCATTGTCATCTGGAACATATAAAAAAAGTGTCTTTTTATCGTTAGTAGAGGAAATAGAATTTATCATAGCTTTTAAGTTTTTATTCTTTTCATTTAGAATAGCTATGATAGTATATAATTTTTTATTTTCTTCTATATGTTTGTTTGATTCTTGTTTACTACTAGAAATTAACTCTTCATTGACTTCTTTTAAAGTATTAACTTCTGTGTTTAAATACTCAATTTTCAAGGATAGGCTTCTATCCTCTTGTTGTTCCTTTAAAAGTTGTTCTTTTAAGTATTTGATCTGGGAATTTGATTCTTTATCTTGTAATAATAACTTCTCTGAATTACTGCAACCTCCTATTACGAGAATAAAGATAATAAGAAATATTAAAAAACATCTGCCCACCATATATTACCTCCATATACAAATAATTCAATTAAAATTATATCTAAGATAAACTAATAAGTCAATGATGACTTTTTATGCGAATAGATACATGGGTCAGACCTCCAAATGAAAATCTACCATGTTAACCATATCTTAAATAAAGGTTTAGGATACTGTTCGATGAAACTATTAGAAAATCTCACTTTCGAGAAATAGTTGATTTTGTAATCAGAACACAATACAATTGTGGTGACAATAAATTGCTATAATTGCAGAAACATTTAAGCTTGCAATGTTACAATTTTTCGATAATTATTTCACACTAGTGTTTAAATAACATTAACGAAGATCTAAAAAGCAATATCGAAAGCCTATGACCCCGTTTGGATACTTTTAATTCGTACAAACCCAGAACTATAAAGAGAAGTAATAATTACTACAAAAATAATTGTTATGTTTTTCCTTTCAATAGTATCACTTATTGCGGGTAAAAACTATACCATGTTATTAAAATACATCCAACAACAAATATTGTATAAGTAGAAAAATTTCTATTAATTAATACAGTGAAAAAATACTCTTTTAGAATGTTTTGAGAAAGAACAAGAGTAATTGATTCATTCTTCAAAGCAATCCATCCTTTTCTATTTTTGTATTCAAAATCTCCAAGGAATATTATACCATAAAAGAATATAAATGTATATTTGACATTATCCTACTTCAAGCTGTATTAGAAAAGTGTTTTCATATAATTTACTACGCTAAAGATTTTCGCCAATATTTCCTACAAAAGCAATGTTAACATTAATGTTTGTAAAGTCGTCTAAAATCGTCTCAAAATCACAGAATACAAATATTCATCACTCCTAATAATCACATAATAGCTTTATCTTCATATAATAATTATAGTTATCATATTCATATTTAACTTTGCAAAATCGAGTAACGAGTAAGTTTTATATGAGATGGAGGTTATAAATATGAGTCATCCAGAAATTGATACAAATAGTTCTTCAGTGACCCCTGAAGAATTAGCGGAACATTCAGCTGCGTTTGAGCAAGAGATTCTTGAGGTAGCGAATGGAGTTTATGTTGCAATTGGTTATGGCCTCGCTAATTCAGTTTTACTTGAAGGAAGCGATGGTATAGTTATCATCGATACCCTAGAAAGTGTAGAAGCTGCTAAGCCCGTAAAGAAGGCCTTTGGTAAGATAACTTCTAAACCACTAAAAGCGATCATATACACCCACTATCATAGTGATCACATTGGTGGAGCGGGAGTTTTTGCGGGCAATAATAAGATTGATATCTATACCCATGAAGAAACAGTAAAGGAGCTTAATAATGTTGCAATGACCTCAGAAATCATCTTTGACAGATCAATGGCCATGTTTGGAACATATCTGTCACCGCCTGTATTCTTAAATTCAGGAATTGGGCCTTATTTATTACTAAATGATAAAAACGAAGTAGACTATATTCCTCCAACCAGAACCTTTTCATCTGAAAAGCTGGAGATTAAAATCTCAGACTTAAACATCGAGCTCATTCATACCCCTGGAGAAACCAAGGGACAAATAGCAGTTTGGTTGCCAGACAAAGGTGTGCTCATTGGAGCCGATACCTTCTATAAGTCCTTTCCAAACTTGTACTCTATTCGTGGTACAAAATTTAGAAGTCCTAGTAATTGGGCAGATAGCGTTGAAAAACTAAGAAGATTAAAATCGGAATATTATGTACCATGCCATACACGCCCAATTATTGGAGAGGAAAAAATAGATGAGATATTGTCGGACTATAGAGATGCAATACAGTATATTCATGATCAAACTATTAGGGAAATTAATAAAGGACTTACTCCTGATGACCTTGTAGAAACAGTTAAGCTGCCACCTCATCTAGCAGAGAAGCCCTATCTTAAAGAGTTTTATGGAAATGTTGAATGGTCAATCAGAAATATTTATAATGGCTTTTTAGGGTGGTTTGATGGCAATACAACAAATCTCTTTCCTCAATCTCCAAAGGAAAAAGCAGACCACTTTGCTAAGCTAGCTGGAGGCGAAAAGGAACTTTTATTGAAAACTAGAGAGGCCTTAGAAGAGGGTGACTATCAATGGACGTTAGAACTTTCAGATCAACTGCTTCATCTTTCTGATCATCATAGTGAAGCGCTACAGATGAAGGCCACAGCTCTTTGGGCCCTAGGAATAAGTCAAGGTAATGCTAATGCAAGGAATTATTATCTAACACGGGCACTAGAGGCCGGAGGTTTTCTCGATATTCCTCCTTTTAAAGGTGAAGAATCTATTTTCCTAACCCTTGATATAATGACTATTTTTCAAATAATGGCTGTTAATCTTAATCCCAAAAAGAGTGCAGATGTATATATGGCTGCTGGTTTTCGTTTTACTGATTTAGATGATATATATTCCGTCAATGTCCGCAGTGGAGTGGCGATAATAGAGCCATATTTCTTAGATACTATTGATATTGTAATAATATGTAGTTCCGTTGTCTGGAAAGAGATAATAGGTAGGTATATAACTCCTAGAGAGGCTTTTCGAAATGGTGATTTGAAAATTGAGGGTGGTAGAGTAGAGTTCTACAAGTTTCTCAATCTATTTAGTGATCGTATGTTTGAGGACAGTCCGTTTTGACTTGACATTTCTAAATAATTTGGTCATATTTATCTTCGATAAACAAGCTCAAAAAAATATAGATAGCACCGCAATGCAAGCGATGCTATTTATATTTTCTTATGTGAAAGTAATAGTATTTATCTTATTATCCGAAATATCTTTTTAATAATCCCGCAAATGCCGATCCGTGACGAGCTTCGTCTTTACACATTTCATGCACAGTATCATGGATTGCATCATATCCTAATTGCTTTGCTTTTGTTGCAAGATCTTTCTTACCCTGACAGGCACCATGCTCTGCATCTACTCTCATTTTTAGGTTTGTTTTTGTATCAGCAGTTACAACTTCTCCAAGTAACTCTGCAAATTTCGCAGCATGATCAGCTTCTTCAAAGGCAATTCTTCTATATGCTTCTGCAACTTCTGGATAACCTTCTCTGTCTGCCTGTCTGCTCATTGCTAAGTACATTCCTACTTCAGTACATTCGCCCATAAAGTTAGCCTTTAATCCTTCTACTACTTCTGGATCTAAACCTTTTGCAACACCTATTTTGTGCTCATCAGCCCATGATAATTCACCAGTCATTTCTTGCTCTTTAAACTTATCTGGACCTACTCCACATGTTGGACATTTTTCTGGTGCGCTTTCTCCCTCATGAACATAACCACATACAGTACATACAAATTTTTTCATTTTTATTCCTCCATTACCAATGTATTTTTTTATTTATAAAAAGCATATTTTAGATAGATATAGCCATTATATCTATTTAGACTTGATCCAGGCTATTCCTATATGCATTTTTTACAGATCCCCTTTAGATATAGGTGATACTCATCCACTTCAAAATCATCAAGCTCATTTAATGCAGGCATATCCATTTTAAAGTCATATACTTTATTACATTTTCTACATTTAAAATGACCGTGGAATGAAGTATCTGCATCATACCTTGTTTCATTATCTTCTATATTTATTAGCAGTACTATGTTTTTTTCAATAAACAATTTTAAGGTATTATATACAGTAGTCTTTGACAGAGTTGGTATTTCTGTAACTAACTCTTGATAAATCATATCTACAGTTGGATGATTTCTATTTTTCACTAGGTACTCAAAAATCTTAATTCTCTGATAAGAGGGCTTAATATCACTACTCTTCAAGTACTCATCTATCTTGTCAATTTGAAATTCCATTAAAACACCAGCCCTTTCAGATTTATCTAAATTTCATATGTATCAGCTTTAAAATTTGTAATGATTACTCGTTTGTAATGATTACAATATTATAATAGTACATATCTGCTCCTTTGTCAATATTTTTTATCAACTTTTTTTGAGAATATTAGTAGATCAAAGAAAGGTAGTCTCTAAAGCTTGTTTTTTAACTGATTTATTCTGCCGTTTATACCTATACCCATTAATTCTTACTTATACTCAATTTATTTTAAATAAGCAAATTGCATAATTACCATCTGAAAAACCTTACTACTATATATATTCTTGGAATCCCTAAAGCTATACCACCCAAATATACTCTATTTTGAATATTTAAATAAAGGATGATATTCATATATGCAATTCTGCCAAGTTAGAATTATGCAATTACCTCAAATAGAAAAACATATATTTTGAAGAGATGATTTTTTTAATCACCTCCTCAATTATTTTGTTTACAGCTATCCTATTCTGGCTTATAAACAGGATAATAAAAAGGATCTTTATCTTGTTTTTCATCCTGTTTATTACCCCGTTTATTAATATAGATTCAAAAATTCCATACCTTTTTCAGTTATATAACTACCGGCTCTGCCTTTTTTTATGTTAATTAAACCTGTTTCACTTAAGGTATTCAAAATCTTTCTAAGCTTACTCTCTTGAAGATTTATACATGCTCTTTCTAAAATCTTAAGAATGTGTTTTCTTCCCGATGTTTTATTAATCCCATTAAGTAGTTTTATTGCTTTAAGGACTGCAATACTCATTTCTATATCCACAGTCTCTTCTATATGAAATCGCTCTTTGCTTAAAAAAGTATCATCTTTGATTATGGACTTACATGATTCCATTTGCATTGAAAGTGCAGGAACTATATAGTTTGGCAAGGAATCCTTTGTAAGTATTCCTCCCTCATCTAAGGTGTTTATATAATGAGCAACATTTCTTAACTCCCTAATATTCCCAGGCCAATCATATGCCTTTAATATCTCGGCACATTCATTTGTAAATTTATATTTATAGTCGGTAAATTTACTTAATAAAAGCATGATATCAACCTTCCGTTCCCTAAGGGGCGGCAGTTTTATAGGGAACACATTTAAACGATAGAAAAGATCCTTTCTAAAGCTGCCGTTCTCTACCATCTCAATAGGATTTTTATGGGTAGCCGCTATGATTCTTATATCTATATCTATAACATGATCAGCACCTATGGGGGTAATTTGCTTTTCTTGCAAAACCCTCAAAAGCTTTGATTGTAGGTGCTTTGGCATATCACCAATTTCATCTAAAAATATAGTTCCATTATTGGCCTGTTCGAAAAGCCCTCTCTTTCCATGCTTTAAGGCCCCAGTAAAGGACCCTTTTACATAGCCAAAAAGTTCACTTTCCAGTAAATTCTCAGGGATTGCTGCAGCATTAACAGCAATAAATGGCTGTTTTTTTCTTTTGGATGAGTTGTGCAGAGCCTGAGCCAAGACCTCTTTTCCAGTTCCACTTTCCCCAGTAATTAGAACCGTCAAATCCGATTGTGCAATTTTTTTACTTTTTTCAATGACCTCACTGATTTTTTTAGACTGACTGTGAATATCATCAAAGGTATACCTTGCAATTTGCCCTTTTTGTCTAAGTTTGCGAGTTAAATTCTGTTCCAATTTCTTTATATGTGTAACCTCTTGAAAGCTAAAGAACATCTTGATTTCTTTGTTGTAATGAATAATGTCCTTCTTCTCTAGGTTTATATATTTATTTTTATAATGAATTAGATCATCAATCTCTTGAAATTGATAATATTGTTTGAAGTTCAAGTCTTCAAATACTTCGTGCAAGTATTTTCCCTCATATGGTTTAGATAAGTCAAAAATTTCTTTAAATCGGCTGTTGTAGATTAGGATTTTCCCATCTGTTCCCGTTAACAAAATGCCGTCATTTGATAAATCTAACAGGTAATCTAGTTCCTCCGCTCTTACTAATAATTTGTAATAATTATCTTCTATACTCCCGCCTATACTAACCGTTTTCTGATAATAATTATAGAAATTTTTCTTAGTTTCTTTATCATTAACCTCTAAGGTACTAATAATAAAAAACATTGTTGATATATCAATTACCCTAGATCCAAGGTCTATTTTATTTTCTATACAATCAGGAATATATTCATGCTCCGATGGTGAAACTGCAACATCTATATGGGAATAATACTTACCCTCTTCAAAGGGAATTAGATTAATATGTTTAACCCCCATATGGTAAAGGGCAGATACTGATTCAAGAACCGTTTCTATATTATCATTAACCACGAGAACATCGGTATCCTTTGGTATAGAGTATAGAGACGCGACACCGCTTTTTAAAAAAGTACGTCTGACAACAATAATTTTGGCAGGATTTATCACATAATCCTTTATAATATTTGCCCTACTCCCGGCCATAACTAATATTAGATCATCTTTGATTACATCTTGATCTGTTAACTGATCAATATAGTAATTGTTAACTATAATCTTTGTATCAAATACATCTTTAATATTTTGAGCTAAAGTCTTACCCACAGGGTTAATACGATTATTTTTCAATTTTGAGTCAGATACAATTCCTATGGATTTCATCAAAATCCTCCTTACTTATAATGGGGCTATATGGTATATGTTAAAGTTCTTACTAAAATTAATCTTAATTTTTAGGGTGGGTCATTCCTATTGTTCTAATTTTACATCAATTTATTTTTTTTTCAAAATATAAAATATTTTAAATAGTATCAATTGATTTATTTTTTGGCATACTTCTTGCTCTTTATAATTATCTGAGGTGATGCCATGAAAAAAAGAATCGAGGTTAAAGATTTTGTCAATAATCTTGTTCTGACAAATTTAAAAGTAAACAGCCAAGAAACTTATGGCCTATTTTTTTCCAACAAACCAAATATAGATAGTGATAATTATGAAAAAACACTCTATAAAGTTGATTTAGATACCTTTGAAATTAACACAGTAAACTTTGAATGGATTCCCGATGATTTTTTCATTTGTCACGAAATGGTTCTTTTTAAAAAGATGGATACTGGGAAAACGTATCTCTACGAATATAACTTAGAAAACGATAGTGTTCAGTTAATAACTACCATACCATTTAAAGTCAAGGATTTATGCATCATAGATGAATCATTATATTTTACTTCTGAGTTATCGGATTTCCCACAAGATTTATATATAGACGGAAATGATAACTCTAAAATACCTAAGTATAGAAATACGGTCCCTAATAAAACTACTTATCTTTTTAAAGTAGCTTTAGAAACGAGTCAACTTGTTTTGCTTAGTGATTTGAATTTAGATATAAATCAAATTCACTTCGATCTATATAATAAACGAATTATGTATACAGCCTTTGAGGTTCGGAAAATAAAGCCTCTAACCTGTGATGTTCACACCTATGAGATTAATGACCAACGGACAATCAAATGGACCGATGGTCACTATAGAATTAGTTATGTAGGAAGTGTTTCACAGGATCAGATGATATTCATGGGTATAGATTTGAGAACAAATAGTCGCAACGATAATCAAGACCATTACATTATCAATAGGGCTTCTAAAACCTTCAATCTGCTAACTGCATATAAGGATCTGAGCAATGAACGACCAGGAATCATGACCGATAGTTGTTATTCTACTTCATCTCCGGTCCATGTTAGAGATGGTATATTCTATCATATAACTCTAGATCGCTTTAAGGAATCCTTAAGGGGAATAGATGTAAAGGGCAATCAGCTATTATTTGATTGTAATCTAAAAACTATAGATAGCTTTGTCCCCCTTGGTAAAGGCATCCTGTTCATAGGTCTAAACGAACTAAATCTTCATGAGCTTTATTTCTACGGTGATGGACAATTAAGAAAGATTTCCTCATTTAATGATTGGCTTATAGACTATGAGACATCTAAGCCTATTTATACAGAAGGAAATATTGATGGATGGGTTATACCACCTCTAGATTATGAAGCTGGCAAGAAATATCCAGGAGTTTTAATGATTCATGGTGGCCCTAAAACCATTTATACAGATGCTTTTGCCCATGATATGCAGCTTTTAGCATCAAATGGTTACTATGTCTTCTATTGCAATCCACGGGGAAGCGATGGACGAGGAAATGATTTTTCAAATATTCGGGGAGTATTTGGAGATTATGCTTTTGAGGATTTGATGGATTTTGTTGATCTAGTTTTAGAAAAATACCCAGAAATTGATTCAGAAAGACTTGGTGTTACTGGTGGGTCATATGGTGGTTATATGACAAATTATATTATAACAAAAACAAAAAGGTTTAAAGCCGCCGTATCAGAACGAGGTATCAGTCATATGATGACCGCTTTCCTGTCTTCGGATATAGGTTTTGAATATGCATTTGAATATATGGGAAATCATGATACCCCATGGACAAATCAAAGTTTGTACCACGAGGCGTCTCCCCTCACCAATTCACACAACGCTGAGACACCAACCCTATTCTGTCACGGATTGAGTGATGTGAGGTGTCATTATACTGAATCCTGGAATATGTACAATGCTTTGTTATACCATGGTATCCAAACTAAAATCATGCTGTACGAAGGAGAACCCCATAGATTTGTAGTTACTGGAAAGCCGAGCAACAGATTAAGTAGATATACCGAATTATTAGAATGGTTTGAGAGATTTTTAAAAGAGGAGCAAAGTGATGGACTCAATTAACCTATTAAAAGAACTATTAAAAATCAATTCTTCAACAATCGAAGAAGCCAATGAATCAATAGACTATTGTGCTAATTATTTAAGTGATCATGGTATCGAAGGTGAAATACTTGAGTATAAGGGATATAAAAGTTATGTTGCTGTGATCGGTCAAGGCCCTAAAACCTTGATTTTTAATGGTCATCTAGATGTTGTCTCTGGTAAACCCAATCAGTTCGAACCTTATGTTGAAGGAGATAAACTATATGGTCGAGGCAGCGCAGATATGAAGAGCGGTGTTGTTTCAATCATTCAAGCTCTGATTAGATTAAAGGATGAACCACTAGGCTGTAAGGTTATGCTACAGCTAGTAACAGATGAAGAAATTGGAGGATTTCATTGTACTAGATACTTAGTTGACCAGGGATATACCGGGGATTTTGTCATCTGTACAGAACCTACGAATATGACAGTTTCTATACAGGCAAAGGGAATTATGCGACTAGATATTTTAACCAATGGTTTTTCAGCCCATGGCAGTAGACCTTGGGAAGGAGAAAATGCAATTTTAAAGGCTATTAGAAACTTCGAAAAAATTGAGAATCTGCCTATACTAAGCATTGGATCCCAGTTTTACGAAAAAACCTCTGTAAATCTAGCTTTACTTAAAGGCGGGGATATATATAACAGGGTTCCAGACCATAGCGTTATGGGACTTGATATAAGATACGTGCCACATATAGACCCAAATCAAATTGTAGAAGAAATCAAGAATGTTGTAGATGGAGAGGTTGTTGTAAAGACAATTGAACCAAGTATTAATGTATCTATGGAATGTGAGTATGTGAAACAACTAATTCAAGTAGCAAAGGACGTTGCAAATATGGAAAAGGTTGAAATTTCTGCACAGCATGGTTCATCCGATGCTAGATTCTTCTCCGGTAAAGGAATACCAGCAGTTGAGTTTGGACCTATCGGTAAAGCTTGGCATGGAGACCAAGAGTATGTATTTATATCCTCCATAGTAGATTTAGAAAATATATTAGTATCATTTGCCAAGCAATTCTAATTGCTAGTAAAGCCTCTATAGGTAAAGAATTTTCGACTATAGAAATTGCAATAAATCTTTTACATTTTAATTCCTTAAATCGCCTTGAAACATTTGCTATTCAAGAAATCAAAATGTAGATTTATAAATGCATTCTATATATTATATGAATCTTTAAGGGTTGTTATTTGTATAGACGTGTGCTTGTGGAGCTTAATATGCTAGGGATAGGTTGTGAGAATTCTTCGAGTTTATCCATATCCTAACAAAGAACATCTCAAAATCTACTTTTGTTTCTTAATCCTCTCAATCACATATCTATAATAAAAATAAACAAAAAACAAAAGGGGAGATATGTATGTTAAAAAGAGTATTAGCACTATTAATGATAGGAGTACTACTTGTTGGTGCTGTAACAGGATGTTCAAGCAAACCAGCAACAGATGAAGTAAAACCATCTGATGATTCTGCATCACAAGAATCATCAGAAAAAAAATCAGAGGAAACAGCTGTTGCTAAAAAAGATTTAACGATTGCGTTAAGTGCAGATATTGCATCTTTAGATCCTCAAGGTCATAATGACACAAAATCAGAAAGAGTATCATTCTTATTGTTTAATCGTCTTTTCAGATTAAACACTGATTTTAAGGTTGTTCCAGATTTAGCTGAGGAATGGAGTCAACCATCAGATACTGAGTGGGTTATCAAAATTAAAGAAGGCGTAAAGTTCCACGATGGTACCGAAATGAAGGCTGAAGATGTTAAGTTCAGTTTAGAAAGATCTTTAGAGCAGCCTAAGGTGCAACACGTTTTAAGCGAAATAGAGTCAATTGAAGTTGTTGATGATTATACTGTAAAGATCACAACAAAGATTGCCTTTGCACCATTCTTATACACACTAGTTCATGCCGGTGCATCAATCTTACCTAAGGCTTATGTGGAGTCTGAGGATAATTTCCAAAACCCAATAGGTTCAGGTCCATTTACATTTGTTGAATGGGCTTCTGGCGACAAAGTTGTATTAAAGAAAAATGAAAATTATTTTGACGAAAACAACATGGGACAAATGGACACTATCACATTTAGAGTTATTCCAGAGGGTACTAGTAGAACGATTGCCCTTGAAACTGGTGAAGTTGATATCGTAGATGAACTTGAAACTATCGATATTAACAAGGTAGAATCAAATGCAGATTTAAAGCTTTATTCAGAGGCATCAACAAGAATAGATTACTTTGCTGTTAACAATCAAAAAGCTCCATTTGACAATAAACTTGTTAGACAGGCACTAAATTACGCAATTGACAAACAAGCCGTTATGTTAGTAGCTATTAATGGTGCAGGTGTAGAAACTAAATCTGTTTTAGCTCCTTCAATGTTAGGTTATAAAGCATCTGATTATTCTTACAATCCTGAAAAAGCAAAGGAATTATTAGCACAGGCAGGTTATCCAGATGGATTCAAAACAACCATTTGGTCATCAGGAGATCAGAGAAAGAGAATTGCAGAAATAATTCAAGCAAACTTGGCTGAGATTGGTATAACAGCAACAATCGAGATGTACGAATGGGGTACTTATATAGATGTATTAATGAAGGGTGAAGAAGAAACATTTGTATTAGGATGGACTTCTAACCCTGATCCAGACTCAACCTTAACACCGTTATTCCATTCAAGCAACATAGGTGCTATGAATATGGCAAGAATCAATGATCCAAAGGTTGATGAGCTAATAGTTTCTGGTAGAGAAGAGTTAGACTTAGGTAAGCGTACTGAAATATACAATGAGCTTCATAAGCATATAATGGAACAAGCACCATTTGTACCATTATTCACTAAGAACAATGTAGTTGGTGCAAATGCTGGATTAAAAGGCGTAGAGTTAAGTCCTCAAGGTCTATGGAATATTGAAAAGATACATTACTAAAATCTAGATTCATTCTGAAACACCCCGGGGCTGAACTCATAAGATAGCCTTATGAGGCAGCCCCATTAATAACGAAATATTAGTAAGACTTTAAGAAATATAGGGGGGCATTATGTCAAAGTACATTCTAAAACGACTGTTATTGATGATACCCGTTATGATTGGTGTTACATTCTTAGTTTTCTTTATTATCAGCTTAACACCTGGGGATGCAGCATCGATGATTTTAGGTAACGGAGCAACTCAAGAAGCAATTCTAGAACTCAGAGAAAAAATGGGCCTGAACGACCCAGTTATAGTTCAATATGCAAATTATGTAAAAAAACTACTCAGCGGAGATATGGGAACATCATATGCTACTGGAAAGACAGTATCCACCGAGATCGGTTCTAGGTTTCCTAACACATTTAAATTGACGATTTCAGCAATAATTTTATCTATAATTATATCTATTCCTATTGGAGTCATTTCTGCTACCAGACAATATTCAATTTTTGATAATGTCGGTATGATTTTAGCCCTAATTGGAATCTCTATGCCTTCATTCTGGACGGGCTTGATATTAATCATCCTTTTCGCATTAAACCTTGGCTGGTTTCCATCGGGTGGCATGGAAGGTTTAAAGAGTTTGATTTTACCAGCATTTACATTAGCAATTGCTTCAACAGCAAGTATAACAAGAACAACTCGATCTTCAATGCTTGAAGTTATCAGACAGGATTACATCCAGACAGCTAGAGCAAAAGGAGTTAAGCGTCAAGTTGTGACCAGAAAACATGCTTTAAAAAACGCTTTAATTCCTGCTATTACAGTTATTGGGCTTGAATTTGGTGTATTGCTTGGTGGTGCTGTACTAACTGAAACAGTCTTTTCATGGCCTGGAATTGGTAGGCTTATGGTGCAATCTATTCAAAGTAAAGATACACCAATGATTCTTGGGTGTGTTATCGTATTTGCTTTATCCTTTAGTATTGTTAATCTAATCATTGATATTCTATATGCCTATATCGACCCAAGAATTAAGGCCAATTATAGTTAAAGATAACGAACTTTAGAGCTTAATAAATTTAGTGTTCGTTATCCATAGAAAGGTTGTGAAGTATGAGTACAAAAACAGAAGCTCCAAAGGCCGATATAAGGCTGAAGATAAAAAAACGTAGCCAATCGGCAGATGTTTGGAGAAGACTAAGAAAGAGTACCACTGCTGTAATTGGAATTGTTTTAATCTTAACATTCCTATTAATGGCGGTTTGGGGAACTGTTAATGTGGAATTTAAAGAAAAAGCCATAAAGATGGATGTTGTTAATCGTTTAAAACCACCTAGTAAAGATCATTGGTTTGGTACCGATGAATTTGGTCGTGACATCTTTGCGAGAATTATTCGTGGTACGAGAATTTCTCTTTTTGTTGGAGTAATATCAGTTGGTATCGCCCTAACCATAGGAGGAACTCTAGGTGCTATTGCAGGTTATTATGGAGGAAAAATAGATAACATGATTATGAGGGTGTTAGATGTTTTATTAGCGATTCCAACCATATTACTTGCCATAACCATTGTTGCTTCACTAGGAGCTAGCATTATGAACTTGATGATCGCAGTGGGTATTTCAAATATTCCCGGCTTTGCCCGTGTAGTTAGAGCATCTGTTCTAAAGGTTAAAGATCAAGAATTTATTGAAGCTGCTAAGGCTATTGGAGCTAAGGATCATATAATTATTCTAACCCACGTGCTGCCAAATTCAATGGCTCCAATAATTGTATACTCTACTTTAAAAGTTGCAACTGCCATTATGGCCACAGCATCATTAAGCTTTATCGGTCTTGGGGTACAGCCGCCAACACCTGAGTGGGGAAGTATGTTAGCCGGTGGTCGTGCATATATTCGTGATAATATGTATATTGTATTGTTCCCAGGGCTTGCAATTGTATTAGCAGTACTATCATTAAATCTTGTTGGCGATGGTTTAAGAGATGCCCTAGATCCAAAACTGAAATAAGAGAGGTGTCATTTTGAGTACTAAAACTTTAGAAATCGAAAACTTACGTGTTCAATATGTTACAGATGATGGAACAGTTGAAGCCGTTAATGGAATAGATCTATCAATTGAAAAAGGTAAAACTTTAGGTTTAGTCGGTGAAACAGGTGCAGGTAAAACTACAACGGCATTATCTATTTTAAGGCTGATACCTAATCCGCCAGGGAAAATTGTATCCGGATCAGTTAAACTAAATGGTTCAAATATTATGGAGTTACCTGAAAAAGAAATGGAAGAAATCCGCGGAGAAGCTGTTTCAATGATTTTCCAAGATCCTATGACGGCTTTAAATCCTGTAATCCGAGTTGGAGATCAAATTGCCGAAGCTATTAACATTCATCAAAATGTTTCTCAAGAAGATGCTAAGAAGAAGGCAAAGGAGATGCTTGAACTTGTAGGGATTCCAGGCTCTAGATCAGAAGAATTCCCTCATCAATTTTCCGGTGGAATGAAGCAAAGAGTAATCATTGCCATTGCTTTATCCTGTAGTCCAAATCTTTTAATTGCCGATGAGCCTACAACCGCATTGGATGTAACTATCCAAGCCCAGGTTTTAGAGCTTATGAAGGAATTAAAGGAAAAGTTTCAGATGTCTATGCTTATGATTACCCACGATTTAGGAGTAGTAGCAGAGGTTTGTGATGAAGTGGCCATTATGTATGCTGGAAAAATCGTAGAACAAGGATCATTAAGGGAGATTTTCAAAAATACAAAGCATCCCTATACAGAGGGGCTCTTTAATTCAATACCAAACATTGATAACCGAACGGCAGAGCTTATTCCTATTAAAGGCTTGATGTCGGATCCTTATAATTTACCTAAGGGATGTTCATTCTGTAATCGTTGTAATTATGCAATGAAAATCTGTGAGACTCAAAAGCCTGAAAAAGTCAAAATAGCAGATTCTCATTTTGTTGAATGTCACCTTTATACTGATAATCCAGATTTCAGGCTAAGTACGGTAATGACACCTTAAAATTTATTAATCTTCAAAGTGTCATTACCTTAGCAATAATCAATAGATAAAATCGCACAATTCTAACTTGACACAATTGCATAATATGCAAGAAAGGAGATCACAGTGGCAGAAAAATTATTAGAAGTAAGGAATTTAAAAAAATATTTCGATACCCCTAAAGGTAAGCTTCATGCTGTAGATAATGTGAATTTTTCCATCGAAGAAGGTAAGACCCTTGGACTCGTAGGAGAATCAGGGTGTGGAAAATCTACAACTGGTCGAGTTATTCTTAGATTACTAGAGGCAACCGATGGCGAGATTATCTACAAAGGGCAAAATATTAGAAATTTAAATGCAAATGAAATGCGCAATTTAAGAAAAGAAATGCAGATTATATTTCAAGATCCATTTTCTTCACTAGATCCAAGAATGACAGTAAGTGAGATTATTGAAGAACCCATTAGACTTAATAAATTGATCAAGGATAAAAATAAGCGATTTGAAAGAGTTTTGGAACTGATGGAGCTTGTTGGTCTATCAGAAAGACTAATCAACACATACCCCCATGAATTAGATGGTGGTAGAAGACAAAGGATTGGAATTGCAAGAGCTTTAGCATTAAACACAAAATTTATCGTCTGTGATGAGCCAGTATCTGCCTTAGATGTTTCTATTCAAGCCCAGATTTTGAATCTAATGAATGAGCTTCAGAAAAAACTAGGCTTGACTTATATATTCATCACACATGATTTGTCTGTAGTTAATCATTTTTCCGATGATATAGCTGTTATGTATCTTGGAAAAATTATTGAAAAAGCATCAGCAGAAGAACTTTTTGATAATCCGATACATCCATATACAAAGGCGTTGCTTTCTGCGATTCCTAGACCAACAATCGATAAAAAGGTGGAAAAAATTATTCTTAAAGGAGAAATCACATCTCCTATTAATCCTGAAGCTAATTGTCGATTTGCTAATCGTTGTAATTTTGAAGAAGATATTTGCAGGAAAGATGAACCATGTCTTGAAGAAGTTTCTCCTGATCACTTTGTAGCATGCCACTTGTTTAAGGCGTAGTTAGTTTGGCTTTTTAATCCTAAAAAATTTTTAGGTTTAAATATATCTTAATCCGAATTATCCATGAAAAATTCAAAACTACTTGTACACTTTCAAACTATTCATGAATAATTCGAGCTTAATTTAAAATTGAACTGGCCCCTTTAAACTATTTATATATATGGAGTTCCTAGTGAAATTTTATTTATATGTATCAAAATATCCAATGCTTCTAGAGATTTTTGATGCATGTAAATTAAAGTTTTCACTGGAATTTATTTATTAGAACCCTAGACAATCTTAAAAATAAGATATCTAGGGTTCTTTTTTCTTAATTAGTTTTTAGTTATCAATTTCTTATAATGAAAAATCATTGCATAGGTACAAAACTCAGTCATAATTGAATTATCTAAGTCAAATATGACTTGTGTTCTGAATTAAGCATATCTAGCTTAACTCACCTTAATAAAAATCATATTCGATTCCAATAGCAAGCCGGAGCTTAGTGGCTTAAGATATAGAGAAGCCAGCGGATGAATTATAGAAAACCCTTCCAAGTCATAAGTGACTCAACGCTACGATGACAATTTTCTAATACTCTTGGATAATTCATAAAAAATAAAGTTGTAAGATATCAATATACCTCATGATAGTTAGTATTTTAGCGGCGTTTGAAGTTTTAAAACATTTATAAAGTAAATCATTTTCGGAGTAATTTTGGCTACTCTTGGTAACTAAAATTCAGCTTATTCTTGGCATAGCAATTGCTCTTTATATGTAGTAGCTTCACAAAATACTAGATTGGAGGGCTGCATTATGGATAAAGCCTAAGTAGAAGATAGTAAATAGCTTCTATATAGTACGAATAAGAATTTATTTAATAAAGGTGGGTTATTGTATATGTCAAAAAGTATGAAATTAAATCAATCACTAAAACCATCAAATGTTTTTGCTATAGCTGTTGGAAGCATTATTGGTTTTGCATGTTTTGTTTTGCCAGGCGATTGGATTAAAGAAGCTGGTCCTATGGGGGTAGCAATTGCATTTGCACTAGGTGCCATTATGATGATCTTTATTGGTAAGGGTTATGGATATATGATCGATAAGTTTCCTGTAGCTGGAGGAGCATTTGCATTTTCCTATAAAGGCTTTGGACGAACCCATGCCTATATCTGTGGATGGATGTTAACATTGGGATATTTAAGTGTTGTATCATTAAATGCAACCGCACTACCTATCTTGGCAAGATTTGTTATGCCGGGTTTATTAACTAAAGGATATTTATATTCTGTAGCAGGCTCAGATATATATTTAGGTGAAATTAGCATCTCAATCTTAGCTATTTTAATTTTTGCCTTTTTAAACTATCGCGGTTCAGAAATAATGGGTAAAATTCAATTTGTAATGGTGGCTTTATTGTTTATTTCAGTCGTATTATTGGCAGTTGGTGCATTTTTAAAGCCTGGTGCTTCAATAGAAAATTTGAATCCATTATTTGCTCCAGGCAAAACTTTTTCTGCTTCTATTCTAGCAATTTTAGCTATTGCACCTATGGCCTATGTAGGCTTTGATACAATACCACATGCAGCAGAAGAGTTTGATTTTTCTCCAAGCATGGCATTTAAACTTATTGTTCTATCTGTTTTAAGTGGAGGTGCTATATACATTATTGTTGAACTTTCTACGGCCATGCCCTATCCATGGCTAGAATTAATAGGCAGTAACCCTGTATGGGCCACTGGCACTGCTATGAAGTCATCTATGGGTACCATCGGTGTCTTAGTTCTTATAACTGGAGTAACTATGGGTATTTGCACTGGTATGAATGGGTTCTATATGGCTACAAGTAGACTTTTGCTTAGCATGTCACGGGCTAAGGTACTACCTAATTGGTTTGCAAAGGTTCATCCCCAATATAAAACTCCTACCAATGGAATTATATTTACAATGATATTTGCATTGACTCTACCTTTGTTTGGGCGAATTGCTCTTCTTTGGATTGTTGATATGTGTGGTCTCGGTACTTCAATCAGTTTCTTTTATACCTGTTTTACAGCATATTTAATGGTCCGTAAAAATAGAAATGAAAACTCCGAGTCAATACTCCATTTGTTGGGCTCATTTTTCTCAGTTTGTTTTATTATATTGCTTTGTCTCCCTGGCAGCCCGGCCTTTATGGATTTAGAATCATGGATTTGTTTGGTTTTATGGATTGTTGTAGGGATGTCTTTCTATCTTGTAAAAGCTAAGGAATATAGAGCTTTACCAAAGCATGAGCTTGATCATCTCATTCTAGGCATAAAACAATGATGTAGAGATCATTTTACATTTAAAAGTTATAGATATCAAAATATCCGATGATTCTGGGGATTTTTGATATCTATAATTTAAATTTTTCACTGTAATCTCTATAAATAGTTATTTCATAGATTTTACCCCTATTTTGAACATAGTAATAGTTGTTCAAAATAGGGGCTATTAAATTCCTATAAGAGTTATTCAAGCTGGTCATTTAGGTAACGTCGTATTTTCCTACTAGCCTTACTTTGAGAAATACCCAAGGCATTAGCAACCTTGTAAGAACTGCCAAGCTGCTTATATGCTTTGAGGATCAACTCTTTTTCAAGAGTCTCTATTGCTAAATCCAATGGAATTAATTTATCAAAACCTATGTTAAATTGAGAATCACAGTTTTCATTGAAATAGTTGGGTAAATGGGAGGTCTCTATCAATGTATCCGATACCGTAACTACTAATTGTTCGATTATGTGCTGAAGTTCACGTATGTTCCCCTTCCAAGTGTAGTTTACTAGTAGATCAATACACCGCTCAGAAATAGTATGGCAAAAATTGTATTGCTTATCGAATTTATTCAAGAAGAAATATATTAAAGCCCTTATATCTTCTGGTCTTTCTCTTAATGATGGAATCTCGACTTCAACTACTTTTAATCTGTAATATAGATCTTCTCTAAATTTCTTTTCTTTTACAAGTTCTTTTAAGTCACGGTTGGTGGCTGATATTATTCTGACATCTATTTTTTGTGGTTTTACCTCTCCTATAGGAGTAAAGTGACGTTCTTGGATAAGTTCAAGAAACTTTGCTTGAAGGCTTAAATGGAGTTCTCCGATTTCATCTAAAAACAAGGTTCCCCCATCGGCTAATTCAACCAAACCCGTTTTTCCACTCTTTTTTGCTCCTGTAAAAGCTCCGGGCGAATATCCAAAAAGCTCGGATTCAAGTAAGTGTTCAGGAATTGTGGCGCAATTAATAGTTATGAAGGGGTTATCTCTACGCTTGCTCATTTGATGAATGTGTTTTGCAATATGGCTTTTTCCCGTTCCAGATTCCCCTAATATTAAGATGGTTGAATCCACCTTTGCTATTCTCTCAATGAATTTCATTAGCTCCTTTAATTTGTGGCTATTATAGATTATATCATCGCATATACCCAGCTCTTTTTCTCTTAAAAAGGTAATTTCTTTTTTATATTTTTTCACTAATTTTTTTGTTTCATCTAAGTTCTTTCTGATATTTTCTAGTTCAGTAATGTCCCTAGAATTTTCTACGATTATTTCGATATTGCCTTCATTATCAAGAACAGGTGTAGCTGTAATAGTCAACTTTTTACCTATTTTCGTTTCTTGCTCTATTGTAATTTGCTTTTTATGCTTAATAACTAAAGGAATTGGTGATTCACCGCAAAAACCAATATCACTTATGTACCAAGATTTTTTCCCAATTATTTGGGATCTTTCCATACCATAGTGTTTTTCAAAGGCTTTATTGCAATAAATCGAGATTCCATTTCCATCGGTCACAAAAATCTCATCGTGGGAATTATCTAATATTTTTTTGTAAAAGTGCTTATCATAATCTGATGAGTTTTTGAGCAGATAAATATATTTTATACTTTGTGTGAATTTATTATTTATGTCTAATTCAATTTTTTCAATATTAAGATTTAGTTCAGGTAAATTTAGAATAAAGTTTATATCTTTATTTAGTAGTTCACATTGCAATATTGCTTGAGCTGATCTGTTATAATCAACAATTTTACCCTCGAAGTTGACTAATAATAACCCTATTGTAGAATTGACAGCGTTATACAACTATGTGTCCTCCTTTGACGGTAGTATTTTATCTGCTGATAGATTGATTAGCCTTATCATCTCAAACTCTCATACAGCACTTTTATATTACTGCTAGTAATTACAGGCAAATATTCCTTAATCCTTCCAATGTCCCAGTTCCACCACTGGATTTCTAAAAGCATCTCTATCTCTTCCTCTGTAAATCTTTTCTTGATAACCTTTGCTGGATTTCCAGCCACAACAGTATAGGGCTCTACATCCTTCGTAACTATTGATCTAGATCCAATTATGGCTCCATCTCCGATTTTGACCCCGGGCATAATAATAGCCTCTGTTCCAATCCATACATCATTTCCCACAACAGTATCTCCAGAAAATTTTAGACCCTCTTTAGGGTTTCCAGATTTAAATTCATCAAAATAATAGAAAGGAAAGGTGCTGATCCAGTCCTGTCTATGGCCTTGGTTTCCAGCCATTAAAAAAGATACACCAGAAGCAATCGAGCAAAACTTACCTATTATCAATTTATCGACATCATCCCTATCAGGATGAAGGTATCTTACACAAAGATCCTCAAAATCCTTATCATGATAATAACCGGAATAGTAGGTGTAATCCCCAACTATAATATTTTTACTTTTGATTTTGTCCTTTATAAAGTAACTACCTGTCCAATCTTCAAATACTTTATTATCCATAATCTCACCCCATTATTCATCCATATATTGTTTACCCCATTCACATATCCCAGTTAAAATATCCTCTAAGGATTCTCCCCTCTCCGTTAGACTGTATTCTACCTTTGGAGGAATGGTTGCATAGGCCTTTCTTTCAATGAGCCCATCCATTTCTAAATTTTTTAACTCCCCAGAAAGAATCTTATGACTTATGTTAGGAATAGATTTTTTTAGCTGACCATATCTAATTCCTTGATCTTTTATTATATGCCATAATACTATAGCCCTCCATTTCCCACCTATTACGGTCATAGCAAAGCCTATTGAGCATTGAAAATCCTTCTGTCTCTTTTCTTGTTTTGGAAATTCTTCTTTTGCTTTCTTATCCATTTTTAAACTCCTTTACTTTCAAAATGGTTAGTATCTGAGCAAAATGTGCGTACTTACATGATAATTACAATTATTCTATAATTATATTATATACAAATATATTTGCTCAATAAAACTGTAAATCTAAATTTATTAATGCGTCTACAACAGAATTACTCAAAAAAAATTTATTATGCGGGGAGATGAAATTTAGTGGATAAAAATGTAGAGTGGGTTATTGATAAGCGTATCACAAGAACTATGGAAAGTCTTAAAAAGAATAATATGGATGCATTTTATGTAAAAGACGAAAAATCCTTAGCCCAGAAAATTCGTGGACTTATTAATGATGGAGATACTGTATCAGTAGGAGGCTCAATGACTCTTTTTGAAGCAGGTGTTATTGATATGCTTCGTAGCGGAAAATATAACTTCTTAGACAGGTATAGCCCTGGACTTACTAAAGAAGAGATCAAGGAAATTTATAGAAAGAGCTTTAGTGCCGATGCATATTTTACAAGTAGTAATGCATTGACTGAAGCAGGTGAGCTATACAATGTAGATGGAACTGGTAACAGAGTTGCTACCATGATTTATGGACCAGATAGTGTTATCGTGGTTGTTGGGGTTAATAAAATAGTCAAAGACGTAGATGAAGCCATAGAAAGAAACAAGCGAATGGCAGCACCGGCAAATGCTAAAAGGTTAGATAGAAAGACCCCTTGCGCTAGCCTAGGTTATTGTACGAATTGTGATAGTCCCGATAGAATCTGCAACAATTATACTTTGATAAGAAGACAGGGACAACAAGGAAGAATAAAGGTTATAATCGTAGGAAAAAGCTTTGGCTACTAAGGTTTGTAACTTAAAAGTGGGCATCTCAGAATGACGAATTTCTGAAACACCCTGGGGCTGAACTCTTTATGAGACAGCCCCCTAAAACCTTTCAAAAACATTATACAGCCTATTTTAAATTTCCTTCCCATTCGCCTTCCTTAAAACCTATTAAAACTAGCCTGTCCTTTACCAGTATTGGACGCTTTACAAGCATACCATTGGATGACAGTAACTCTAATAGCTTTTCATCCGGTGCTGTTTTCACCACATCCTTTAGCTGCATTTCTCTATATAGCTTCCCACTGGTATTGAAAAACTTTGTAAGGGGTATATTCCCTTCACTGCTCCACTTGCTCAGCTCTTCCTTAGTAGGATTATCTTCCACTATCAATCTTTCAGTATAATCTATGCCGTTTTCATCCAGCCATTTCTTCGCCTTCCTACAGGTACTGCATTTGGGATAGTATATAAATAAATTTTTCATTCTAAATCACCTCTGTATATAATTTTTTCTATAGTATAATACGATAAACATCCTACATTCTGAAGATTTTACAGCCAATGCTTCTGGGGGATGTTAAATCTTCGGAATGTAATAGATTTTTCGTAACTTATATAGTGATTAATATACCCTGAAATTATAATAGTAAACTTTTTTAAGTGTTATATTTAGAAAAAGCATAGGCATATTTTCCTCTTAAGTATGTTAAAATAAACCTTTAGAGTATCGTACATAAAATTGAAAACTTGTAGGAGGACACCATGAGTAAGAACATACTAATCGTTGAACCCTTTTTCTCAGGTTCCCATGCAACTTGGGCAAAACAGTATAAAGAATACAGTTCTCATAATATAGAGATATTAAGTATGAAGGGACAGTTTTGGAAATGGAGAATGTACGGAGGAGCCGTGACGCTGGCTAATGAATTTTTAGCTTTAGACTTTGATCCCGATGTTATACTAGCTACGGATATGCTAGATCTAACTACATTTATCTCTCTCATTAGAAAAAAGCTAAAGCCTTCGGTTCCTATAGCGACATACTTCCATGAAAACCAACTGGCCTACCCTTGGAAGGAAGATAGTAAGGATAAAAAACTCCAGAGGGACATTAATTATGGATTTATGAATTATACCACTGCCTTAGCTTCTGATAAAGTGTTCTTTAACTCTCATCATAATATGAATTCATTTTATGGAGAATTAGAACAACTACTTAAAAAAATGCCTGATTATAAGCATACAGGCGTAATTGATTGCCTTTATGAAAAGTCACAAGTTCTTCCTATTGGAATGAACTTAGAAAAGATTAATCAAGGTGATAGGAACATATACACAGAAGATCTACCCCTAATCCTATGGAATCATAGGTGGGAATTTGATAAAAATCCCGATGATTTCTTTAAGGCTCTTTTCAAATTAAAGGATGAAGGCCTAAAATTTAGAGTTGCGGCCCTCGGAGAAGCCTATAAAAATTGTCCAGAGATATTTAAAAAGGCAGAGGAAATTCTTGGTGAAGACATTGTAAAAACAGGCTACCTAGGTGGCAAAGAATATTCCTCATGGCTTCTAGCCTCTGACATCTTACCTGTGACCTCTTACCATGATTTCTTTGGAATAAGTGTAATGGAATCAGTCTATAGCGGATGTTATCCTATTTTACCTAAGCGCTTAACCTATCCCGATCTTTATAAGATCAATGAAAATCCGGAATTGTTTTATGAGGATTTTGATGAATTAGTTAATAAACTTAGGTTTGCTATATCTAATATCGATCGAATTAGAGAAAAAAGCTATATAAAACTGGCCTCACTATATGACTGGAATCAATTAGTAGGTCATTATGATGATGCGATTGGCAATTTATCAGTATAAATGTATGGTTGAGAATTTTAATATTTCATGAAAAGTTATTCTTAATCCCAGTCTACTATATCTATGATGCTAACTGCTAATAGCTAACAGCAGAACATTGAAAATAAAGCTTCGTAGTTACAAGAGACGGTTGTAAACTCTACTTGACTAACCGTCTCTTAAAACCCTAATCAATTTCCATAAGATCATTTATAAATTCATCCACGTTGTAATTATCGGTCAGAAATAGTACTGTCTTTGATGCCTGATCTTGAATTTCAGTATTAATTATATATTTAAAATCCAAATTTCTTTTTTCGTTTTTAATTTCTACCACCTTGTCCTCTAGCTCTTTAGCTTGTACCAAAAACTCTTCAATTATTTTTCTAGTTATCTCTTCGTACTTCCTTTTTGATATAATACTTCCATTTGAAATATAAAAGATCTTATATCCATCCTCTATCCTTTCTCCCATAAGGACTTGTTTTTGGCTTAAGTGGTTGATTTTCTTTGTATCGTAATCATATAAATATTTTATATAATAATGAATGTCTCTATAGGTCGAAGCCCTCTCAAATTGCAATTCTAGAGCTGATTCCTGCATCTTCTTCTCTATCTCAATTAAAAATTGTAGCATACATTCTTTCCTAGAAAATATCTCTATTAAGCTTTCCATATTTCTTTGAAAGGTATCTTCCTTCATAGTCGGTGGTAAAACCTTGTAGTCAAATTCATAGGTATCTTCACACTTTATTATTGGATATATATTTTCAAAAACCTTGATTGCCTCCGGAAGCATGTTTTTGCTTCTATAGGGCCCAAAACAATTTTCTCCTTCCCTTTCTCGGATTACTTTAATAGGCTTAGACCTACTGGATTTCTCTATTTTCAAATATATATATTTCTCATGGTTTTTAAACTGAGAGTTATATATAGGTTTCAACTTCTTTATGAGTGCACATTCGAGTATCTGGGCCTCTAGATGGGTATCAGTAACAATAAAGTCTATATCATGTATATGAAAAACCATTCTCTCAATCTTCTTCCATTTATGCTGAGTATTAAAATAAGATTTTACCCTTGACCTAAGGCTCTTACTTTTGCCAATATATATGATATTTCCATAAACATCCTTCATTTGATAGATCCCTGGTTTTAATGGTATGAATTTAATTTTTCTTTTAAATCAGCCAAACTATTTCACCCCAATGTTATGCTATATCTTAACCCGAATTAACTATTGCTTATATAAAAATTGTATAGTAAAATTCCTTACTATATAGAACGCATTTATAAATCTACATTTTGATTTCTTGAATAGCCAGCGTTTTAAGGATATTCAAGTAGTCAAAATGTAAAAGATTCATTGCGACTTCTATATACAATTGACCATTATCTTCCTATTTCTTTTTTACTAATGTCCTTTTTTATACAACATTTCTACATGTGGGATATCATCTTCTATATACATATCTGAGACTGATTTAAACCCTAAGCTGCCATAAAAGTTTAATAAATACTCCTGTGCCGAGATTCTGATTGTTTCTTCCTTTAAATCATTTTCTATAAAATGTATAGCCTTTAACATAAGCTCCTTGCCCAATCCTTTGCCACGGTAATTATTATTAGTTAAAACCCTTCCTATCGATACCTCCCTATAGGAGATTCCCTTTCCTAAAATTCTTAAATATGCAACGACTTTCCCATTTTCCATAGCGAATAAATGATATGCATTTTTATCTTTATCATCCACATCTTGATAAATACATTGCTGTTCTATTACAAACACTGTATTTCTTATTCTTAAAATTTCATATAGTTCCTCTACTTTTAGTTCTTTAAATTTCTTTATCTCCCAGTTCAATGCTTTTTACCTCCTTTTATTCAGTTAGATAGTACATACCACATCTCAGTAATTTATTTAAACCTTCTAGTAAATTCATCGTAATAAAATTTTGTTGAATATTCAAGTATTTCTTTTAAAATATCATCTTTCTTTTATTATAGATCAAAAATAAAAAAGAAAGAGTCAAGAAATCTATACTCTTAACTCTCTCTTATAAGAATTCTTTATTTCACTTTATTAATAGGCTTACAAATAGATCAAATCATATTAAAAATTTATCTATTCATCAATTATACCATCACTATTAGATATATTAACTTCATCCTCAATATCTTGAATTCTTTCTTCAATATCACGAAGTATTATCATTAACTCAATAGCCTTTGCTACAGCTCTTTGGTCCAATTAACTCCCTCCAAATAGGAAAAATAAAGCAGTATTCTTTAAAAAACAACTTGAAATCACAGTTTCTCCATTATTCTTGTGTCAATGGCTCGTTTTTCTTAGTCTTTCCTTTACCCCTTCTATTTTCAATAAAGGTTTCAATCAAGCTGTATATAACTGGTATTACGACCATCGTTAAGAATGTTGATACTAAAAGCCCTGACATTAGTGATACTGCCATAGGTGCAAATAAACTTCCTCCTGCAATAGCAAGGGGTAATAGTCCCATTATAGTGGTTCCTGCACTAAGGATTATGGCATTAAATCTCTTTCCTACTGCATCTATACAAGCCTCATCTATTCCATACCCTTCTTTTCTTGCATCATTTATATACTCGATAAGCAGTATACCGTTTTTAACCACAAGACCTATCAAGGCTATAATCCCTAGGAAAGCTGTAAGGGATAGTGGTTGATTAAATAGATACAGTCCAGGTATAGCACCAATTAGTGCTAAAGGTATAGTTGCCATTATAACAATTGGTTGAATAAAGGAGTTAAACTGCACTACTAGAATCACATATATTATGAATATAGCAAACATAGCTAGTATTCCAACTATACTAAAGTTTTCTCCTATCTGTTCCCGCTCTCCATCAAAATCAATTTTTACCCCTGCAGTATTTATATTCGGTAACAATTCATTTTCAAAGTGACTTTCAATAAACACTGGGTCCGCAGTTGGAAGGTTATCTGCTTCCACGGTTATGGTCTGCTTTCTATCATACCTCTTTATGGCATCAAGCTTAGATCCAAAGTCTATAGTAGCAAATTGCTTAAGGGGTATTTTATTACCCGTCATTGAAGATTTTATTTCTATATTTTCAAGTGCATTAATGCTCTTTATATCACTCTTTACAAGTATGCTGTATTCATTACCGTCCCTTCTATAGATCGAAGGTTTAGCCCCATATAGCGCTATATTAATCTGTCTTTGTATATCGTACTTAGTTATCCCTAGATTCATTGCCTTGTCTTCATCTACATTTAATTCATATTGATACGTTCTGTCCTTCATGTTGTCTCTTATATTTGTAGTTCCTGGAATTTCACTTAATGAATTCTTTATCTCTCCAGATACCTCAATTAAACGATCTATATTCTTTCCAGAAACTTTGATTACTACCTTCGAACCGGGTTTTGCCAATTGAAGTAGATTTACGGTACATTTTCCTCCAGCAATATTCTCATCTAGAAGTTTTTGTATATGTCCCGCAAATTCCTCATTCCCCTTAAACCTTCTATTTTTCTTATCTCCAAGCTCGAACTTACACACCATTTGAGCATAATCTTGAGATGGTGTAGCAGTTGGTACGGAAACGTAGTATTTTGGTACACCATTTCCTACCCCAACTGTATAGCTGGTTATTTCCGGTTCAGTGGATAGAAGCTGTACAACTTCATCGGAAAGCCTTTCCGTTGCATCCATATCTCCTGAGATCTCTGTCTCCATCTCTATATAGAATATGTTTTTATCTGCAAATGGGAAAAACTGCGATGGAAGCATTGGCATTACAAACTTCATAACCATAACTAAGACTACAAATACTGATATAGTAGTTACCAGTTTCCTTTTTAATCCTAGCCTTAGAGTGTTTTTAAAGAATTTCCTTAAAAAGCCCTCTTTATCACTCTTCTTTTTACTCTTTTTAAAGAATACCGCAGACATGGCTGGTGTTATGAACATAGCAACTATATATGCTGCAATTATTGATATTATAAGCACCTGCGGTATCGCCCCTAAGAACTGTCCTGCTGCTCCCGGCAGTCCTAATAGTGGAGAAAAGGCCGCAACAGTCGTAAGGGTAGCTGTAAATATAGGGACAGCCGACATACTTGTTCCCTTGAAGGCAGCCTCAGCCCTTGCCTCTCCATTATCTATTCTCACTTGAATGGTATCACTTATAACTATGGCATTATCCACCAGAACCCCCAGGGCAACTATTAATGCCGTCAGGGACATTTGATGTATATATATATCCGTTAGATACATTACTCCAAAGGTAATAAGTATTGATAGTGGAATAGCCGCAGAAACGACTACTGCATTTCTAAGCCCCATACCTAAAAATACTACCACAACAACGAATATTACGCCTTCAAGTAGGTTTATCATAAAGTCATTTACCGACTTACTTACATCATCGGGCTGATAAATAACTTCTTCTACTATCAGATCCTTCGGCAGAGTTGCCTTCACTTCATCAAGGGCCTTCCTAATATCCTTACCTATTATAACTACGTTTTTACCCTCTTGGAAATAACCCGTTAAAAGAACGGCATTTTTCCCATTTTGCTTATATTTCTCTACACCTTCCTCAAGTCCCATATATACATCAGCAACATCGGAAAGTCTTGTAACCACTCCTGTTTGAGGAGATACCCCTATAATAGTGTTTCTTATGTCATCCAAGGATGTATATATCCCCGGGGTCTTTACCTTTATCTTTCCACTTGCTGTTTCTATGTCACCAGAGGGTATCTCAATATTTTGAGCCCTAAGTATACTATATAAATCTTCAAGAGATACTCCAAGCTGATTTAATCTCGCCGTATCAATATCAACCTTTACTTCCTTATCAAGTTCACCTTCTATATCAAACTTTGATATTCCAGATATATCAGCCAACTTATCCTTAAACTGCTCTCCAAAGGAAGCCAGCTGTTCATAGCTGTAGTTATCTCCCGATAAACTTATTATAATCCCTGCGGTTGAAATTAAATCCGTGTCTATCTGACTATCCATTACACCGCTAGGAAGTTCACTTTTAGCATCGGCCACAGCATTTCTTACATCCTGCATAGCCTTGTCTGCATCTACGTTATTTTCAAAGGTAACTACTACAATGGATAGACCTTCCTTAGATGTTGAGTCCGTATAATCGTATCCATCTAGTTCGTAGAGTTCATCCTCTATCTTCTCTGTCACTAGATCATTAACATCCTTGGCTGAGGCTCCAGGGTAGGGAGTTATAATTAAGGCAGCAGGAAAGGATACATCGGGACTCTCCTGTCTAGGCAGTACGTAATAGGCGTAGACCCCTAAAAAAGCAATTATTGCTGCTAAAAATAAGGTTACTTTTCTTTTATCTATTAGTATCTTTATTAGGCTGTTCATTCAAGCTTCCCCCCCCTTACTCACTGATGCTGGTCTTAGAACCGTCATTTAGATTCTTCATTCCACTTATAACAAGTAATTCTCCGGGATTTATTCCCTTTACCATAACAGTGTCTTCATATAGCTTTTCAAGTTCAACGATCCTCTTAAATGCTCTGTCTTCCTCTACAATATATACATAATCTTCTCCATCCGACATAATAGCTGAAATAGGAATCCATACTCCACTTTCTTTTCCAATGTTGAACTCTATCTTTGCAATTGAACCTAATCTAAAGCTTTTATCTTCAACAGTAACCTCAGCATTGTATGTTCTTGTTGCTTCATCCGGTGCTTCTGCTATATTAGTTACAATACCTTTAGCTTTTTCACCGTCAACGTCAATGGTTGCTTCAGTACCAAGTCCTATCTTTTTGAGATCCCTCTGAGCTATCCCAGCATTTACTATCTGACTGACACTTCTAGTTATCACAACAGTAGTTTCTTTAGGAACTCTCTCTCCTTCTTCAAAGGAAATTTCTACTACACTTCCATCTTGACTAGCATATATAGTAGCATCATCTACTAGACTTAGCTTATGTTCATAATCGGTCTTAGCAGCCTCATATTGGGTTTTAGCTTGATTATATGTCGTGCTCGAAGTATCCATTTTTAGTTTTACTTGATCATATTGATCCTTTGATATACTTCCTTCTGTATATAGGTTATCCATTTTTTTAAACAAATCTTTATCATAGCTAAGTGCATCACCTGCTTTTTTAATATTAAGCTGTGCTGCATCTAAATTCGATTTAGCAGCAGAGAGCTGAAAATTCAAATCCTGCATATTGAGCTGAGCTAATTTATCTCCCTTTTTAACCTCATCTCCCTTCTCTACAAAAACACTTCCTAATTTTTCAGCTGACTTAAAACTGTATTTAATCATATCCTTTGAGTTAACTGTGCCTATGTAGCTTAGGGTTACAGGATTTTCTCCTTCCTTTATCTCTCTTACCTTAACTGCACTTGACTTTTCTTCTACTATGGCTTCTTCAGCTCTTGAGCACGCTGCAAGTGTAAATATCATGCTCATCATTAGTAACACTACTAGAAATCTTTTCATATAAATTTATCTCCTTTTCAATAAAATCATTTTTAGGAATTGATTCGTATTAATAATATTTTAAAAGGAATCGATTCGGATTAATGGCATCTTAAAAGAATCCATTCGGATTAATTGTAAAGAATCTTATTTGAGGATTTTAAAGGAAGATTTTCTTAAAAACTATAACACCCAATTACATTTTTGACCAATTTCAGCACCTTTCTAATTTCCTATGTGTTATAAGAAATTTATATTTTCCCTTGGAAAAGGATTTCTAAATCATCTATAAATGCAGCTATAGTATCTTCTTGATTTTTTTCTCCAGTAATAAAATCAATAAAATGTCCATGCATTAAATTAGCTATACAAGTAACCATTTGCTTTTTATCAAAATTTATTTTAAAAGACCGCTGAATCTCATATCTTTCCAATAATTTTTGTATCCGGTCACCAGCTTTTCTTTTTTCCTCCATAATTTCCTTGTGAATTTCATCGGAAACTTTCTGGAATAAAAACAACAGAAAAAACTCCTTTACAATGTCTTTATTTAAGCTAATCACATATTTCATTTTAAATACAAAATAATCACTTATAATCTTAATCAAGTCAACTTCCTCGATATTTTCCATTGCATTTTCGATAACATACAATCCATTTATATCACTACAGAAAGTAGCTGTTAATAAATGAAATTTCGACGGAAAATAGCCATATATAGTACTGGTTCCAATCCCTGCTTCCTTTGCAATCTGCTTCATCGAAGTATTTTCAAGTCCATTTTCAAAAAAAATTTTCCTACTTACTTCTAAAATCTTTTTCCGTGTGTAAATTTTTTCTTCCTCAGTTACCTTTGCCATCGAACCTTCCTTTCGTATTTTTTACGAATTCATTCGTAAAAACATCTTATCACCTTTTAGTAATTTTTTCAATATGTTTATTCCAGATTATTCAAATAAAGTTTAAAAATATGCAAGTATATATAATACGATAAAGATCTCACATTGTGGAGATTTGACATCCAACGTTTCTAAGGATGGTAAATCTTCGAAATGTAATAGATTTTTCGTAACTTATATAGTTTTGATTTCTAAGGTTTTTATCAAGCTCGAAGGCATACCAATACGAAAGAAATTACAACAACTATTCAAAAGTAAAAGGCTAGATTAATTAACTTAGGATATAGTAGGTCTATATCCTAAGTCAATTAATCTAACCTAAAATCAGTATGATTATTGTATTGTATATTTCTATCTGTAACAATATTATCTTGGCTCTATAGCTACTATTGCCTGTAAAGGAGGAGACTTGCCTTCTAATCCAACTGCATAGATTGTGTAATAATTATTTGGCATGAGAGTAACATTTGGAATGGTTACTACCACATCTTCAGTTCCCGTAGGACGGACTTGGAATGTATAGGTTCCAGAAGTAATACAAGCATAATCGGTAAAATTTTTGTAGCTAACATTAGTAAATATTTTTCTACCATCCGATAATGCTATATCGAGATTTGGTGCATTCGGTGATAGGTTAACAAATCTTATGCAAGGCCTTCCAAAATTTTGTGCAGTAGTTGGTTCTGGAATAGGATATAGACTTATATTTGGAGCCTCTCCAATAATCGCCACATTAAAAGCAGTTCCTTGTGGAATGTATATATCGCTATCCATAATGGGATTCTCTTTCTCACCAGTAGGATAAATCTTGATATTATAATTACCAGCAGCAACAGGCAGATATTTTGAAAATTGTTTGTAACCAAGATCTTTGATAATAAGGTTGTCGTTTGCATAAATATCTACGGCCGGTGTATTAGGTGAAGCATGTAGTACTCTTATATAGGAATCCACCGGTGTATTCCTATACTGAGATCTTGTTAACATAGGATTGTATGGATAATAAAACATAGCTCTTTTCTCCCTTCAGTATTACAATATGAAAATAATCTCAATGTGTGACAAAACTAGGAAAATATAAGTTTAAAAGCAAAGCTTGTCCTAGTTTTAACACCTCAATTGTAATAGCTTCTTTGAAAAGGCTAATCCTCTACTTGCTTCTTAAGAAGCTCCATTTGCTTCTCCATTATTTCAACCTGTAGTTTTAGTTGTTCGTTCTGCTTTTGCTGATCTATCAATGCTTGTTGTAACTGCTCCTGTGCACTTATAGTCAATATTGTTTGACCCACGGATTCAAGAAAGTTGCCTATGGAATTTTGTTCATTGGCATCCAATTTATTAGCTATTCCTACACCAAGAAGAGCCGCTACTAACGCAAATTCATCTGGTGGAATGTTGAAAATAGACATTAATAATCTCCTCCCGTTGTAGTTTTTTATAGTATATTATACTCATATTATTAACAAGATGTGCTTGAAATGATATTGTCCATAATAGCTAGGGATTGACATTCATCACAAATCCAGTAGGTATTCATTTACAGGGTTTAATATTTAAATATTGTGGTATAATAATTCATATCAATTTTCCGAGGTGTTATTTATATGAATAGTAATTGGTTAGAATGGCTAGGTTATTTAGCCTCTCTTATTGTACTCATATCTCTATTAATGAGTTCTATCATTAAACTAAGGTGGATTAACTTAATAGGATCTGGTTTATTTTGTTTATATGGTTTTTTAATCGGGGCATTACCAGTGGGATTTATGAATCTAGGGATTGCCATTATTAACGTATACTATCTTATCAAGATATATAGCTCGAAGGAGTACTTTAAGATCCTTCCTATCGAGGGTAGATCTCCGTACTTTAACTACTTTTTAGATTTTTATAGAAAAGGGCTAGAAGAATATGCTAATACATCACAGTTTGATATCAATAATTCAGATGTAAGCTTTTACATTTTAAGAAATATGGTACCGGCTGGAGTTTTTCTAGGCTCAAAGCATGATGAGAATACTTTAAGGATAGAGCTTGATTTTGTTATCCCAGAATATAGAGATTTTAAGATAGGAAACTATATTTATGAAAATAGAAAGAAATATTTCTTAGATATGGGCTACTCTAAGTTTATAAGTTTTTCATCAAATCATGAACATATTAAATATCTTAAGAAAATGGGATTTAACGAAATAGTGACGGACAGTGGTATCTCCTTTGTAAAATCATTAACCTAAAAGGGTTTCATAATGACGAATTTCTGCAACACCCTGGGGCTGAACTCATAAGATTCTTTTATGAGACAGTCTCTTTTCATTAACTGAAGTTAAGATTCAAATGAGAGATACGATAGTCACAGCATAGTCTTTCGTCTCATAATATACTAATACCTATGTCTTGAAGGAGATGAGAGAATGTACTATTACCCACCTTATTATAGGAATCAAATGCAAAATAATGATATATATATATTAGATTTTAAACAAGGAGATGTTACTGGTGATGGAGTTGTAGATAATATATATCTAGCTGGACAGAAGGTATCTGCATCGGAGAGTCCCTTTTCCCAGAATATAACCTTAATAATTCAGGACGGAAAAACAAATGCCTTTAATAGAATTCCTCTAAAAGAAAATGCAGGATATAACCCAACAATATTTTTAGGTGATTTTACCGGTGACAAAGTGAGTGATATCTTAATTAGTATTGATTCTGGTGGAAGCGGTGGATACGCATTTTATTATATATATTCATTTATAGACGATATTCCAAAGGAGATTTTTGATTTTGAAAAATTTAATCAAGAATACAAGTATGATGTCATATACAAGAATTATTATGAAGTTGAGGTTAAAAGAAAAGATAACGAAAAAAAATATATCATAGACATTAAGTATAAAGGCGAAGAATATTTATCAGAAATATATGGTCAAAATAGCAATCTTAAAGAATCTATAGAAGGATGGGTCAACCCTCTAGGCGGATTATATCCTATAGATTTTCAAAGAGATGGAACCTATGAATTATATGCACTACAAAGCATAGCCGGTAGATATAGTGCAGATGGTTTAGGCTACGTTCAAACATCATTAAAATGGAATGGTAGCAGATTTGTCTCTTTCTTCCAGACTGTAGGGATACTTGGGTAGTAAAATCGAAGTATCCTATTTTTCAACGTTTTCTGATGTTCACCCCGGTCAATATTTTGACAATTTAAAAAAATTCAAATATTTTTCTTTTTTTATAAAAATTATAATGTATCTAGATTCTTATTATTATATACTTCATATTACAAAGTATTGTTTCAATATATTTAACCGGTTAGATACTCATTTGTTATGAACTAAATAGTTTACTTAGTGAAATATCACATTTCTATACTAGCTTTAATAAACATCATATCTATATAAGTTACGAAAAATCTATTACATTCCGAAGATTTAACATCCCCAAAAACTCTGGCTGTCAAATTTCCAGAGTGTAAGATGTTTATCGTATTATATATAGTTAGTGTTTTCTTAGATGGGAATTTTCGTCTAAAAATAGAAAGGAGTATCTTATGGACAATTCAAACAAAAAAAATGAATCAACTATAATGAGTCAATCGAAAAAGGGTAAGTATACTAAATTTATTATTATGTCTATCTTAGCTTTTATCTTTTACTTAACGCCAATGTTATTTAATTTCAACATCAATGGGATTAGTCAAAGTTTAATCGCACATGCAATTAATTTTGTTCTTTCACCACTTATGTACAATTCTGCAATGTGGTTTGCAACCTTTGTTTTCTTAACAATCATAGTGGGTACAATTATCTTTTCTGGTTATGAGTCAAAAAATCAATTTTTAAATCAAGTATTTAAGTGTGGTCCTTACTCTAAATTTTTTAGAATATTCGGTGCAATTATCTTTTTATGTACACACCATCAAATTGGGCTTGGAACTCAATTCGGCAGTATCTTCTTCGGAGAGTTTACAGGTGGTGTATTGACTGGTCTGGGACGAACGATGCTCGTAACTATGGTGACAGGTGTCTTATTTTTGCCTTTTTTAGTAGACTTTGGGTTGATAGAATTTGTTGGCGAGTTTTTACACCCTGTTATGAGAAAATTGTTTAAAGTACCGGGATACTCAGCCGTAGACGCAACTACTTCTTTTCTAGGAGATGGTACAATTGGAATAGTTGTAACTGATAAACTTTATCAAGAGGGCTATTATAATAAAAAAGAAGCAGCAATTATCGCAACGAACTTCTCAGTTATAGGGTTAGGATTTGCAATTGTTGTGGGTATTAACCTTGGATTTACAGATAATTTCGGATTATTCTATGGGACGATAGCTTTAGTTACGATACTAGTTGGTATTATAATGGCTCGAACGCCGTACAAAAAGTGGGAAAACTCATATTATACTGAACCTAAAGAAATGCCTCAACTTCCAGGAAATGCCTTTCAGCGAGGCATAGAACTTGCGTCACGAAAAGCACAAGAAACAGATACTATTGAAGCTTTTAAAGCAAGCTGGAAAATTGGTGTTATGTTATATGTTGGATTACTACCAGTTATAATTTCTGCTGGTACAATAGGACTAGTAGTTGCTGAACATACCCCATTCTTTGCTATAGTGACTAAACCAATAGTTCCTTTATATGAAATGTTAGGCTTCACAGCTGAAACTTCACTTAGTATGGCAACTGGTACAATCGCAGGTTTATTTGATATGTATTTACCAACAATTTTCATCATGGGTGTTGCTAGTATTAAAGCAAAATTTATTATAGGGGTACTTTCATTTACTCAACTCGTATTCCTATCTGAAACAGGAATTGCTTTACTAAGAACAAAAATGGGATTTAATGTACTAGATATTATTAAGTTTTATGTTATTAGAACAGTATTCTCATTACCATTTATAATAGTTTTAGCATTTATATATGAAGCATTAGATATGATTTAGTAAAAGGTTTATATAAGGGACTGTCTCACAATGAGACAGTCCCTTCTTTAAAATACATCTGTTTGGTGATTACAATTTTTATGGCATACTTTGAAAGAGGGAACAAATAATCTAGAATCTCAATTATATATAATACGATAAAGATCTCACATTCTGGGGATTTGACAGCCAGCGCTTCTGAGGACGGCAAATTTTCGGAATGTAATAAATTTTTCGTAGCTTATATAGATGAGATATTTTTATTCTCAAGAGTAGTATTTACAGAAGATAAAGCATTAAAAATAGCCCAATGAACTGTGGAAGCTGAATCATCACCTTCAAAGCCATTTTCCCTAAATCTTTTAATTCCCATTTCTAACCTCCTCATAAAGCGATTATCTCATGAAAATCTAAAGGTTCATAGGTGTGTAGGAGTTTACGCTTACTTCTGAACCTTAATAAATTTTCGTAAATCATTAGTTTTTTTAAAATTTCTTCAATTTTGTTAAAATCAACTCATAAAATATGGCTATTATTTAAAGGATAATTATCATAGGAAGAGAAATATATAACTTAATCTTGGATGCTTAGAAGTAAAATTTGATTACTTTCATGGAGGAATTCTAAATGCCTGTTACAGTTAAAAAAATTTTAAACTTGGATATTTTCAAGAATGTAGAAAACGTTTCAGGAGAAACTGGTTTAAATAGGATAATTAAAAGAGTCAGCGTTATGGATTGTCCCGTTGATAAGGATGTATTAGATAAGAACATTGTTGTTCAAGGTGATTTCTTCATTTCTAATTTTTTTGTTGTCAAAGATTGTGTTGACGATATGGTTGAAATGATTAAACTTCTAATTCAGTCAAAATCTAGTGGTTTATGCATATTAAATGAATATATCAATGAGATGCCTAAAGAAGTTATAGATGTTGCCAATGAAAATTCCTATCCAATTTTTTTGATCGATAAGGATATTCCCTATGCTGATATTATTAGAGATGTCATGGAAGTTATTATACAAAATAAAGAAGATACAATTAACGAAATGAAAATAGACAATATTTTAAACCTAGAAAAAAACCAAAACCAGATAGAAAGAATAGCCTACGAAATAAATAGCAATTTTATGCAAAACATAGTTTCAATATACATTAAAAACTTTCATTATGATAGAAAAAACTATTATTTTATAGAAGATATTAATTCAACAAAACACTATTCAGCCTTGAAGTATAAAAATGGAATTCTTATTATGCTGAGTTTTAATAAAAATAATAGGAAACATGTAGATAATCAATTGAATTCAATTATTAAGCAGTTTAGATCTATTCATAAGACATTTATCATAGGTATTAGTAACACATATAGCAACCTTGGTAAATTAAGAAATTGTATCATAGAATCCTTAGTATCCTGTAATTTTTCAGATATTTTCAATAGGAATATAGTGTATTATGAAGAGCTAGGTATATACAAATTACTAACACTTTTAACTGACAAAGTTGAGTTAGAGGAGTTTTATAACAGAATGATATTGCCATTAAAAGAATATGATGGAAAGTATAATTCTGATCTTTTAGAGACCGCTGTAAAATTTATTGCTAATGATGGTGATTACAAGAAAATTGCCAATGCTATGTTTCAACATGAAAATACAATTAGATATAGAATAACAAAGATAAAACAAATTCTTGATATGGAAGATAAGAACATAGAGTTCTATTCCCAGCTATATATTGCAATAAAGATTCATATCATTCTTACGACAATTAAAAATGTAGAAATTTTACATAAGTAATATTCAGGAGTGCCTAGCCCTTTTTTTGATTACTTTTAAAAACTACAAAATTACTATTTATACTTTGTAATAATTATAATGATATAATCCCCCCCTTGTACTATATTAAGAATAAGAAATTTAAATACTTTTATAAGTTGTTAAAGGTTTTTCATCTAAACTATGGGGAAGGGGATGTATATGAAATCTATTGTATCTAATACCAATGCTAATTCAGGTACTGGTCTTAAGAAAAGATTTTCAATAGAACCATATGCTTTTTTAGCTATCAGTTCTATTTCATTTTGGTATTTGGCTTCAAAAATGGGAATCGGAATTATGTTTAACGTCATTATGAACACAGCCCATCAGCTACTTTTAAATACCGTCTTTTTTATCATGGCTATAGCTGTACTTGCCGGGGCTTTTTCTTCACTATTATCGGAATTCGGTGTTGTATCTTTAATAAATACAATTATCTCTCCTATAATGAATTTAATCTATAATCTACCTGGAGCAGCTTCTCTCGGTGCCATTACAACTTACCTTTCTGATAACCCAGCTATCATATCTTTAGCTAAGGATCGCGGTTTCTCTAGATATTTTAAGGACTATCAGACACCGGCATTATGTAATTTAGGTACATCATTTGGAATGGGATTAATATTAACAACCTTTATGATAAGTCAAGGTAAAGGCACGGAATTTATTGTACCAGCTATTATTGGTAACTTAGGCGCGGTTGTAGGAAGTATAGTAAGTGTTAAATTAATGATTAGGTTTACTAAGAAATATTATAATTATGATAGCCATAAAGAAAAAAATATCCACTCTAAATCTCCAGGTTATAACGCTTGTAGGAGTATAAGAGAAGGCAATATTTTAGAAAGAGCTTTGGATGCTATATTAGAAGGTGGTAAAAATGGTGTTGAAATGGGCATGGCCATTATACCTGGCGTCCTTTTTATATGTACAGTTATAATGGTATTAACCTTTGGTTCTACCGAAGTTATAGATGGTGTTGCTATCTATAAGGGAAATGCATTTGAAGGGATCGCTTTATTACCAAAATTAGGCCATTTAATTTATCCTGTGATTAAACCGTTATTTGGTTTTAAAAGTGTAGAAGCTATTGCTTTTCCAATAACTTCCTTAGGTTCAGTAGGTGCCGCCCTTGGACTAGTGTCAAAATTTTTAGAAGAGGGTTTGATAGGCGGAAATGAAATCGCAGTTTTTACTGCAATGGGTATGTGCTGGAGCGGTTATTTAAGTACCCACATTGGTATGATGGATGCTCTCGGTGTAAGGCAGTTGGCGAATAAAGCCATTATCAGCCATACCATAGGAGGTCTTTGTGCAGGTGTTGCTTCTCATTATTTATATGTTATCCATAATTTAATATTTTGATATTGTAATTTATATATAAACTTAACTTTCTAGTAACAAAAGAATATCAGACCGAAGAAATATCCCGATGACTTAAGGACTTTGAACATCTTTTGTGGATATCTTTTTATAAAATATTAAAGAATCCACAGTTTTAATATAATTTTGTTGAAACTGTGGATTCTTTGCCTTTATAAATTAGTAACACCCTGCTCCCGCTCTTTCAGCTGCTTTGTCAAACTACAAAAGAAATCATATATCATATAGATGGGTGGTTGTAGAATTCCCTATAATTTTATTCAAATATATATGCAATACTACAGTTCCTAACACCATAACCAAACCGGTATAAATATGTAAATGTACAATATCTAAATTATCTATCAACATCCCAACGAGAGGATAAGTTATTGCAACAACAACATTTTCAGCAAGACTTTTAAAAGAAATAATCGTAGCTCTTTTGTTAGAAGGAATATCCTCATTTAATATACTTTAAAATTATAGGTTTCCTTATTCCCCTAGCCATTTCTTGGGGGATTATAAAAAATACACCTATAAAAAATCTTGTCATCCCCATTAATAAGAATGAACTTACAAATAGTACACTTAATAGAATGAGGGATTTATCCTTCGTTAGCTTAATTATTGAATTTGCTTTCCAAGAACTAATAGCCGCCATTAGATTAAACATTGCAAACAAAATACCAAAATGCTTAGGATCAATATTTATAGCCTCCATATATGGCTGATAGTACCAAAAACCAATTCGCCAAAACACATAGATGAAAACTGAATAAATTATAATCGCTTTAACCTTTTGGTGATTAACTACATAGGCAGCACTTTCTCTCACTTGATTGTAGTAACTAGGTCTCTCTCCCCGTCTATATGTGCTAACTTCTTTAAAAAATAATGTTGTAACTCCTGAGATAGTAAGTAAACCTGCCGATACAATATATGGCAAATTCACGTTTATACTGTATAAATAGCCTACTGCAATTGAACCTACTGTCTGCACCATCAAAGCATAGGATTGTGCCCTGCCTTGAATTTTTGCGTATTCATCGGTTCTACCTATCTCCTTAAGTGAATCATATAAAAGTGCACTATCCGCTCCCGACTTAAAACACAATCCAAGTCCAAACATTATTTCAGCAACTATAAATACATAAAAATTATATGTCAGTACATAGATTATCAGACCAACGATAAACATAATGCTTGATATCATAAGGCTGAACCTTCTTCCAATCAAGTCTGCTATAGCACCAGTTGGAACCTCCAATAAAGATATACTTATAGCGTTGATTGATTGAAGTAACATTATCTCCGTGTAACTTAGTCCTTTGTTTAATAGAAATAGGACTGCTATGGGAGCTATAAGTCTAACTCCAAAACCTAGGCATACATAAAATACTAATATATTTTTTTCATAATCCTGTGTATCTATTCTTTCGCCTCCCTAGTATTCATTTTTCCGTCCACCATTCTAAATCCGTTTTAAAACATTACTATTGTAACTATATACTTTCCGAGTCATATTTTATCGTTCTAATACATTTTATACCAATAAATGAAACTCTTCAATATGAATATGCTTTAAAGATATATATCTATATATAATACGATAAAGATCTCACATTCTGGAGATTTAACAGCCCGCGTTTCTGAAGATAGTAAATCTTCGGAATGCAATAGATTTTTCGTAACTTATATATGAAAGATTAAAATTTAATTAGAACCATTTACATTTCGTTGACTTTGTTTTTCTTTAATGCTATCATATTCCCATGAACGCGTTCACACAATGAAATATTAAGGAGGACATGATGAAAAGAATAGGTACATTAATGCTTATAGTAACTTTGTTAGTTGGGCTAGGAATTTCAAGTGCATATGGTGATCCAATTGGTCAGATTGATGCAGAAGATATTGAATTAGTTAGAGATGTAAATGGTGATTATACTTTCATCTTTAAGGAAGTTGGAGAATGGAGTATATTTGCAAGCAAGGATCCATCTAATTTTAGTAATAACACTCCGATAGCGTCGACTTCAGAAAGTAAAATAACTATTAAAAATTTCGATTCAAGTAACCGTTATTACTTCAAAGTCGTTAACAAAGATAAAAGTGAAACAGTAGTATCCGAGCGTAGAATCAATTTCAAAGGCGAGGAAAATACCCGCGACCTAGGCGGTTATAAAACAAAGGACGGGAGAACGGTAAAATGGGGCAAACTTTATCGCTCAGGTGCGCTTAATAAATTGACTGACTCTGACCGTATTCTTTATGATAAGTTAAAGATTGATACTGTTGTCGATTTTCGTGCCGCTAATGAACAAGTGAAAAAGCCTGACAATGTTCCAAAAGATACAAAGATGGTCTCTGCACCAATAATGCCCGGAGACTTTAGAATAGAAAAGGTCTACGAAATTTTAGCCACAGGAGATAAGAAAGCAGCCCGTGAGCAGTTTATAGAAACTAAAAGAGGTGAATTAGTTGAATACAACGACTCCTTCCAGGCCTTCTTTGACGCTGTAGAAAGCAGTGATAATGCTGTATTATATCATTGTGCCGGTGGAAAAGATCGAACTGGATTTGCTTCTTTCTTACTGTTACATGCACTTGGTGTTGATAAAGAAATTATTGTCGGTGACTATTTAGATACTAATAAGTGGAGAGTTGAAAATATAAAAGAAGCAATTAAAAGAGCTAAGGAGAAAAACTGGGATGTAGAGACCCAACTACTTATGTCAGTCTGCACTAGAGAAAAAATAGAAGAAATGTATGGACTTATTCAAGAAGAATATGGAACAATTGACTATTATCTGATACATATACTTGATGTGGATATCGCAAAATTAAGAGATAAGTATTTACAGTAGATTAATTTAAGCAGTAAAAGGGATCCATGAAAACTCTAGATAAGTTTGCATAGATCCCTCTTTTAAGATTTACCGTTTAATTGTCACAATTATACTTATTCAAAGTAACTGATCGAATTTAAACTCTTGGCAGAGAGCATTTCTTAGCTTTTGGAGTCAATCAGCTTATTCACAAAGAATACCTCTAAGGAAGCGCGTAAATCCTTTTCATATTCCCCAAAGATCATCTCTTCACGAAAGACAAACTTTATCATATGGTACTTTTCAATGTTTTTAATCTCAGATATATAGTCCTTCGTTAAAACTTCACTTGAAAGAATATTTAATTCTTTAGCACGTTCTATTATATCTTCTAAATGCTGTTTCCGACTCAGGATTTTATACTTGCCTTTAACCTTCTCAAATAAATCTGTACTAAATTCAATAAAGAAAAATTCTCTTAATATGCTTTTATTCAGGTGTTTTTGTTGCCTATAGAAGGTTATAAATGCCTCTATAATGGCATTTAGAACATCTGTAAAATTATTTATGCTATCCACATCTATACCGATACTCTCTACAAATTCTTCATAATCACTGAATATAGAATCCAGCAGCAGATGAGCCTTTGAGGGAAAGTACTTGTAAATAGTACTCGGTGCTATACCCAGTTTTTTTGCAATTTTACGTATACTTGTTTTTTCAATACCATCATTTAAAAACATATCTTTACTAACGGACATTATACTTTTTCTAACTTTATCCTTATCGGAAAAATCAAAACTCATTTAATCACCTTTATCATATTAATTTGTTGCTTAGATTATATCATAATTTGTTTTTTAGATAGAGATAAACAACTTCAAGGTTTAATAAATTTCAAATGTTAACATTGTTTATCTATAATAGGTCTTCAAAACAGCATCTGAATACTCAATTTGATACTCTAGTGAAACTTCTTACTCATCATCTGTAGTATATATAAGAATATCTTCTACTTTACAAATTAAAACCCTACATAGCTCATTTATTAAAGCAGTGGAAATACCCCCATTACGTCTCAGACGATGGACAGTATGGCTACTAAAATTATATTTTTTAATTAAAGTGTATGTTGTAATACCCTTCTCTTTCATAGTTTTCCATAAAGGACCATAGCTGATCATGGGTCCACCTCCATAAAAAATTTGTAAAATATAGTCAATATATTGAATATAGTCCATATATGGAGTATAATATATATATACAAATAATACCAGCTTTATCTAATAAAAACTTTCTATTTTAAAAGGATAAATGGGGTGTGAAAATGCAAGATAAGAATAGTTTTTCACAACAAGAAATTCGTAATACAATATCTAATCTTCGATTAAGATTGAGTGAAACATACATAACAGATGGTCATACAAATGAAGTTGTAAAAATAAGTCAAGAGTTGGATAAATATATTCTTCTTGTACAGCAACAAATTTTGAAAAATAAAGGTCTGGCATTTTGAAACATAAACGGCTTTAATAAGTTAATTGATAAATGTAGTGTAACTAAATCTGTGCTTTAGACAAATCTAAATCCTCCTTGTTATAATTTGTTAAACCAATCAACAAGGAGGATCTATATTTACATGTCTATAATAAATACTTTTAATAATGTTCTTTATTTAGTATCTGCTACTTCGGCAACTACTTTAAATTTATTCTCGTTTTCATCATATTTATACTCCCCAGTATCTTTACCATCCTCGTCCATTAATTCTATTTTAATATCTTTCTTTGTTTCATCTGCCACTTCTTCTGCAATGTCTTTTAGAAATTTATAGAAGTCATCTCTATCTCTCTTTTGCCATTTTGGGGAATCATTTTCGAAATTTACCCCCTTCATTTTTATCTCCACTTTATCTGAGGAGCTTTTTACTTCATATTCAAATTCTAAATCATCCTGAGCATTTTTGTATTTTTCATAGTCATCATTAAGTTCATCTTCTATTTTCTTATCATCGTCGTCTTCTTCGTTGGCTGCTTCAAGTTTATTGTTGCTTTCATTATCTTCATCTTCTTCAGACTCTCTTAAACTTATATTGTTCTCTCCCCTTTCCTCTTCATCATTTTCCTCAGTTTCTGTTTCTTTTTTATCTACCCTATACCTTCTTATTCTCCTATACTCTTCCTCCATCGCCATTTTACTTGCCTTTGCCATAAACTCCCTGTACACTTTTTTAATTTTACTGTAATCCCTATTCAGAGAATTTCTATTAATTTTGTTTTCCTCCAAAATTTCATAATAGGCTTGTATTAGTTTTTTATTATAATTATGTGCACTTTTTAAGTATTCTCCATCCTCTTTAGTTAAATGTCCATTCTTTTCTATATCATCAATATTCCATTCTATACGGCCTAAGTCATACCAATCAAAAGCTCCTCTTGGTAGATTAAGTATTTTCTCTATTTCACTATCAAATCTACCTAAACTACTAATATAGTCTGTATCGATTCTGTGACCCTTTTGTAAATCCCCTTCCATATCTATATCGGATATTCTTTCATTCATATACTCTAGTTCTTCTATAGCTCTCCCTAGGTCCCTATCCACTCTTTCGTAAACATATTTTTTCAAAATATGATTCTGTATAAGTGAATTAGCTAATAGTATCACTAATACAACACTAATTATTTGAAATGTAACCTTATGTGAAAGTATTTTATTCATTATAACTACCTCCACTACTCACAGGTAATTCCCCTAAAAATTTCATAATAAAGGCACTTATATATGGTGATACAAACAAAGCTAATACTATATTTATATAGGCCACTTTAGTTAATAAAGCCTCCATAATATATATGTCTCTATAGTATATAGATACTATAGCTATCATTGGTATTAACTGTAGGCTTAAAAAACTCACTACTAATACAAGCTCTCTATAGTACTTTTTGATTAACATACCGTTTAATGACATATATGATTCTTCTGTATCCACTATACTAGCTATATAAGTAATCAAATATATTCTGCATATACTAAGTAAACACCCTATTCCCAATACTACACTTAATAATATTTTATATTTTGTTCCTAAGTCACTAATAAGACAGAGATACTCTATACCAACAAATATAATGCCAACTATTCCTATAATCATATTTGCGCCAAAGTACCTACCAATCTTGCTTTTAGCATAATTCCATCCCATATCAAAATCTACCTGTTCTCCCTTATATGACATATAAGCCTTATAATTTATTGCAATTTGAGCCCTATATCCAAAGTATATATTCGTTACTACCGTAATTAAACTTACAAATGTATTTTTAAATAGAACATTTAATAATGCAAAGATAAATATAATAAAACTATATATCATGTAGGAACGAAAACTATTTTTATACTCTAGATAAGCTTCTTTTAATGATTTCATAATAGAATGGGATTCTTTTTTTATACTCTGTGAAACTTCTGTCTGTATCTGAGGATAGTTTTCTATTAACACCTGTGAAATTTCATTATAGTTTAATAACCTTTCTATAGGTATAAATACAGTTTCTTCATTCTCTACTTTATTTATTTTCATACCATATTCCGGTATAAAGCCCCTTAGACCATCTCCATATTGAAATTTTACACGATCAATCATATGCCAAGGATAAATATCTTTTGCTTTTCTTTTATATGGACTATATACTTTTATCCCTTCTTCACCTATAACTATCTTGCTATTTTTCAGGAAGCAAACATATAATATAATAAGCTGAATAGTACATATTATCATAGTTCTAAGCATTCTAATGGAATACCTTTTATTATCCCTATCATAGCTCATCTGTTTCAATATATCTACTGTATCTATATTTAATTTTCCTCTCTTTACACTATCATCATATTCTTCTAACACTTTTTTATATTTCATGGTGTCTTCTATAGACATATATGTAAAAATGCAACTTGCCAGTAAAAATATTGATAACCATATAATCATTCTTTTCTTATTTAACTTATATACCCTTTCCATTCTTTATCCCCCTTGTAGTATTCATTAAATTGTAACTGCCCTTCTAATTATAGCGTTTTTTTCAATATATGTAAAAATATTCATTTGTTCTCACCCTTTTCACACACGCAACTTTTCAACATATTCTATTGCTATTTATGGATATTTTTGCTAAGCTTTTTAAGAAAGCGATTTCTAAGTCTAAAAATACTATTGGAAATTGCCGAAACTTATAAGTGACGATGAAAACTAAATATTTACAGGAGAGGGTTTTATGAAAGAAAAGATTCTTGTCGTTGATGATGAACCAAAATTTCGCAAAATCATTAGAATATTCCTCGAAAATGAAGGATATTCAGTCAACGAAGCGACAAGTGGCACGGATGCCCTCGATAAGTTTTACAAGTGCAATTATTCTCTTGTACTTTTGGATGTAACCATGCCAGCAATGGATGGCTGGCATGTGTGTAGAAGAATAAAGGAAGATTCTTCTATTCCAATTATTATGATTACAGCAAGGGAAAAGGAACATGAAAAGCTCCTCGGCTTCCAACTGGGAATAGACGACTATATAACAAAGCCTTTTAGTCCCAGTGAAATGGTCGCACGGGTCAAAGCGGTTCTTAGAAGAATCCGCAGTCCTGGCAAACATGGCAAAAGTACTTTGAAAATTGGAAGCCTGCAAATCAATAACCTATCAAAGAAGGTATATCTTGAAGAAAGCGAACTTATGCTTACACCAAAGGAGTTTGAACTTCTAAGATTTTTAGCTCAAAATCCGAAGATCGCCCATTCAAGAGATCGGATTCTAGACAGAGTCTGGGGATATAACTTCATAGGTGACTTAAGAACAGTTGATACCCATATTAAACAGCTCAGAGCAAAACTTGGAAGATCCAGAAACTATATATCCACTGTTTGGGGACTGGGATACCAGTTCAGGATAGAAGGCTGAAGTGAAAAGTATAGGTGGTAAGCTTTGGCTGGGTATCACATCTGTTATACTATTAATACTAGTTGTCATATGGCTTTTTCAGGCAGTCTTCCTTACGGAGTTCTATATAAGAGAACGAACAGATACGCTTTTAGAGGAAGGTCAAAAGATTGTTTCACTTTTCATAGAAGGTACAGACAATGGAAATATTCCTCAAAGTGTAATAGATGAAGTAAATGATTTTGCTTCTTCACCAATGGACACAAATATTTTAATATTCGATTCAGATAGTAATGTATTATTTTCAAATTTTTTTAAGAAACCCTTAGCTTTAAGAAGAACTTTTGAAAAGAGATTTTCAGACTATAACAAACGATTGAATATAGAGTCAGCAACTTTAATAGAGCAGCCTTTAACTCTCAACAGAACAGATGGAGGTTCTATTATATCAAAGACCTTTATAATTGCAGGAGTGCCTATTGAAAAGGATGGAAAAAACATAGGAAATATTCTTCTTATCTCACCTATGGAACGTATTGAAAAGACCGTTGTAGTACTTAAAAAACAGCTTTCAATGATAAGTTTGTTATCTCTTTTAATGGGTACCATTATTGCACTTTTATTTTCAAAATTCTTAACAACACCTATTCTCAAAATTACAGAGGCTTCAAAAAAAATTGCTGAAGGAGACTTAAATGTAGATTTAGATATTCACTCAGATGATGAGCTCGGTACTCTGGGAAAAGCTATAAAGAATATGGCCTTCAAACTTGGCCGTATAGAAAAACTGCGAGAGGAAGTAATCTCCAATACATCCCACGAGCTAAAAACTCCTATAGGTATTATAAGTTCTTATGCAGAGCTTATGCAGTTGATGGATATAGGTAAACAGGAAAGAACTGAATATCTCGGAATAATCATTGATGAGTCAAAAAGACTTAATAACATGATAGGAGATATACTTTCTCTTTCAGAAATGAAGGCTGGCTACATACAACCTTTTTATTCCAGTTTTAAACTTTCTGAAATAATAAATGATGTGATAGATAAACTTTCTTCTCTCGCTTCAAAGAAAGATCTAAAGCTAATACTTGAATTGGATAATCCAGATGTTTTAATTAATGCAGACATGGATAAAATTTATCAAGTTATATATAATTTAATAAACAATGCCATAAATCATTCATTTGAAGGTGGATCTATTAGAACAAAAACAATAACTGCAGCAGAAGAGGTTATTATTTATATTATAGACACTGGAAAGGGAATCCCACCAGAGGATTTACCATATATTTGGGATAGATTCTATATGGGTGATAGAACAGACAAAGTAAAGGGGACAGGCCTCGGCATGTCCATCGTCAAAAATATACTTGCACTACATAATTTCAAATATGGGGTAGAAAGTCAAGTAAACAAAGGTACTACCCTATGGATAAAAATGACTAGATCTTAGTACAAACAAAGAGGGGGCTGTCTCATGAAGGAACCTCATGAGTTCAGCCCCAGGGTGTTTCAGAATGAGTGAAGTTCGAGGTCTTGAAATGTTCAGCGATTTGCCATTCTGAGACACCCTCTTTTAGATTTATCTTAACAGCTGTAATACTTGTTGTGGCTGTTGATTTGCTTGAGACAACATTGACTGAGCAGACTGTTGTAAAACATTATACTTAGTAAACTCCATCATTTCCTTCGCCATATCTACATCTTTTATTCTTGATTTTGCAGCGGTTAGGTTCTCTGAAGATGTACTTAAATTATTAATTGTATGCTCTAACCTATTTTGATAAGCACCTAGTTTCGCTCTTTCACTAGATACGGATTTTATAGCAGTATCTAGGACATTAACAGCGGCTTCTGCACCCTTTGCAGTGGTAAGATCAAGATTGTCAACTCCAAGAGCAGTTGCCGACATATCATTCATACCTATCTTCATGGTTTGCCCTGCATTAGCACCAATCTGCATCGTTAGAGAATTATTTTTAATAGTGATCTCTGTGTCATTACCGTCTCCTAGATCAGCATTAAAGTCAACCTCTATCCCCGCAATTTCCACTTCTGATTTATTGTAATCAGTTACGGCTTCCGTAGCCACCGTATTACCAGTACTATCCTTTAAGGTGAATGTATTATCTCCTTCTACATCAAATGAAACTGTTCCATTGCCAGTTATTTTAGTATTATCGATCTGAATTCCTGCTAACTCAGTAGTACCTGCTGTAGTATCAACATTATTTTGAGAAGCCACTTCCTCTCCCGTAATACTATCTAATAATGTTAATTTTTTCCTTCCTACATTATCAGGATCATCATCTACCTTTAACTCATAACTTCCATAGGAAGCATCTGCCGCAGTACCTATTGTTATATCACCAGTAGCTATACCTGTGCCTGCATCAAGAATGTCAGCAATCTCTTGGTTTGCAGTCCCACTAACTTCTAGAGTGTATAATCCCGTTTCTAAATCTGAATTTTTCATTTGAGCACCATCGATATTGGCAGCATTGGTTCCCCCAACAGTTGCAGAGTTTGCCGCATTGCCATTAAGGAGCTTTTTCGTATTGAATTCAGTAGTATCTGCAATTCTATTGATTTCTGCACCAAGCTGCTCAATCTCCTGCTGCATGGATTCTCTGTCATCTGCCGTATTTGTATCGTTTGATGCCTGTATTGATAACTCTCTCATTCTTTGAAGGATTGACTCCGTTTCACTAAGAGCACCTTCGGCCGTCTGAACAAGAGAAATACCATCCTGAGCATTTCTTGAAGCCTGATCAAGGCCTCTTATTTGTGCACTCATCTTTTCTGATATTGCAAGTCCTGCAGCATCATCGGCTGCACTGTTTATTCTAAAACCTGAAGATAGTTTTTCTATTGATTTTGCTGCCATATTATTGTTCATTGTAAGTTGATTATGAGTATTAAGCGCCATAACATTCGTATTTATTCTCATGTAAATCCCTCCGTGAAATATATGTTTTTTTAAGAATCCCTTCTTACTGTAGAGAGTTCCAAGTAAATCTTAATTTATAGGTATCAAAATATCCGATGTTTCTGGGGATTTTTGATGTGTAGAAATTAAAGTTTTGACTGGAATCTCTATAAATATGAACTTTTAAACTAGGCATCATCCCGGGAAAATATACTGCCTTTATAACAAATAACACTTGCTGTAAATATTTCTAAGTAGAATGTTTTGTACAATTTCTGCTATATTTACTAAATAGTTCTTACTTTAAGAATAAGAAATAATATTGGGATAATTATGGTCATATCGTGTTAAATATTAAAAAATTGTATTGAATTGTGTGAATACCACTCATATATAAAATAGATCTGAAAATAAAAACTCAGGACATCGAATCCCTTCGTTTTGGTCAGATTTCTCTTCGAGAAATGACCTCAATAAAAAAGGTGTCTCAGAATGACGAATTTCAAAACCTTGAACTTCATTCATTCTAAAACACCTGTAGGCGGAACTCATGAGATACCTTTATGAGACAGCCCCTTCATTCTCGATCTTTTATTTTTTTATATTTAGTATCTACTGCTTTTACCTACTTTTTTGTCTACAAAGTATCCATAAATCTGCTGTTGTCTTTTTAAGTATCCTCCTAATATAGCTTTTTTTCCAAGGTTCACTCTTTTTATGCAAGATCTAAATTCTTCTGTTAATTCTTCCCCTTTAGCATAATTCTGTAAATAAATATTGTATACATCTTCAATTTTAGACTTGATTAATCGGCTAGTTTTCAAACTCTCCTCATCACAATTGCATTGTGTATTCATATGATTAATTTGAGTACTAATCTTATTGATTATATCTATAATTTTTCCACTTTCATCAAGAAGATTTACTAGTTTCTTTGAATTTTTGTGTTTTATGGCCTTTTCCTGTAGCATTATATTTTCATAAAGATTTTCAAGAGAGGTCAGCTTTTGTATAAGCAAATCCCTATATTTTATCTGATTACACTCCAATAAAATCACATCCTATTCAAACATAGACATTATACTCTCAAGCTGTGCATTCATCTGCTGTATAGCAACTTCCATAGCAGCAAACTGATTATAATAATCAGTTTCCTTTTTTATCATCTTTTTCTCAAGTTCCCCTATATCTTCTTCATAGTCTTCTATCTGACTATAATAGAAATTATTGTATTCCGACGAATCTCCAACCATTCCTACTTTTTCAAGAAGTTTTCCCTTCTGTCCATTTCCATTTCTGTATATGGATACATTGTCTTCCACAACATCGTACATTCTATAAGCAATACCCTCTTCTTCATATCTAACTTGTTTTTCTTTAGCACCTAACTGTCTTGCACTGGTTGTTCCTGGATGTGAAGAGGATTCTTGGCAGAATAAACTCATTACTTCTCCATGATTTTCCTCAATAGACTGCTTAAGCTTCTCCTCGTCTATAATGAGCTTGCCATGCTGATCATAGGATCCTGTAGTTATACCTATATCAGGAAGGGTTATAGATACCCCCTCTACAGGCGCATACAGTGCTTCTCTCATATCCCTGAGCATATCCTCTATTATGGGATCATTGCTAAGCAGCCCAGTTTTAGCCTTTTCTTCCCATAGCCTTATTTCCTCATCGCTCATCTCTGATTTCTGCTGGGGAGTAAGGGGTGGATACTCTCTATCATATGGTTCTGATATCTCTCCATAAAGGGATTCTATAATTTGGTTATATCCATCTACAAAGCTCACTATATTTTCATATATAGCATCTGTATCTAATGATAGGGACATGTTTACAGGCTCTGTTGTTTCTGCCAAAACAGTATAGGTTATACCTTCTACAGTAAATGTGTCATAGCTTCTTGTAAGTTTTTCTCCATCAAGTATTACTACTGCATCTTCTCCCGGCGTATAATCATTCATCCCCGCACTTGCCATAAAGTTACTTCCGAGTTCTATTATTTGAATGTTATTTCCTGCTCCAGTTTGAGTAGCAGTAAAGGCAAACTTGTCTGAAATCTCGTTATACATCAAGTGAACACCGGCATTTGGATTTGTATTAATCTCATTCACCATCTGATCCAGAGTAGTATCCTTATCAAATTCAAAGGTTTTATCATTTATTGTAAGGACGACCTGTCCATTAGAATCAAAATCAAAGGGAGTTTTCATACTCAAAGCTACTTCTTCAAGAGTGTCTGAGGTATCAATACGATTACTTAGATTAGCACCACTTCCAAATCCTAAATCATCAAGGGCACCATCGAATGTATTCATTAGGGTTATGCTATGTACGCCGCTATCAGTAATGGGCTTAAAGGTCAAAGTTCCATTAGATGTACGAGCCACTTCTATTTTATTATTTCCGAATGCTTCATCTACAGCTGCTTGCATATCATTCACATCATTTATTGAACTATCTATAGTGATAGTTTTTGTTGTTCCATCTACATCCATTTGAAAGGTTTCCCCATGGGCTGCAGCAAAATCAGGAGGAGTTGTTCCCTCAATATCCTTACTTATTCCTGAGTCGCTCTGGAGGTTAGCTGCAGTAGCAGTACTCAAAACTTCAAGACTATGATTTCCTTCTACTGCATCGGGTCCAGCAGATACTTTCACTGCACCTTCATTGCTATAATCACAGTTATATATAGCATAAGTCGATGGAGATAGCATATTGTTCGAAGGACTAAGGTAGTTAAAATAGGTATCCTGAAATCCTTTAACTTCCATTGTTACTTCCCTATATGCATCCATTTTCCATTCCGTCAGCTGCTTTTTCCGATATGCTTTATCAAGAGGTTCTTTTTCTACTTCCATCAAGTCTTTTACCATTTGATCGACATCCATACCCGTTACCATTCCTGTCATATGTTTAGAGCTAGTTGCGCCTGGTATATACATAATATCCACCATCCTTTACTCTATATTATCCACAGGCCCTATAACCATAACCATATATGGTCTCTATTCTTAGATTGGGAAGCTTTCTTCTCAATCGTCTTATAAGGTCATCCACAACTCTGTCATTTACATAGCTATTTAATCCCCATATACAATCTATGATTTGTTCGCGAGACAAGGCATGTCCAATATTTTGTGCTAAAAGTCTTAAAAAATCAAATTCCTTTGATGTAAGTTCTATTATCTTGTTGTTCTTCAAAACAACTCGTTGTACTTCGTCTATTGTGTAGTTCTGAAAGCTAACCGTATTTATATGTCCATTTATTGAAGGACTCTCATATGTCGCTTCAATAATTCTATGAATCTTTATAATCAGCTCTCTTGGAGAAAAAGGTTTCTGAACAAAATCACTTGCTCCCATTTCAAGCCCCAGTACTCTTTCTGAAGTTGAAGAATTCGCAGACATAAATAATACAGGTATATCCTTGTTATTTCTCTTGATTTTATGTATAAGGTCATATCCATTCATATCAGGAAGTCTAACATCGAGAATCCAAAGATGAGGAAATTCGTATATGGCTTTTATGGCATCGCTTCCTTTAACAAAGGATTTTACATCCCATCCTTCATTTTTGAGATACAACGTAAGAACTTTATTAAAATTTATTTCATCCTCTACAACATATACCTTATATGACATCATCATCATCCTTTTTATCATAATTCTATAAATATATGGGCAAAACCAGATAATAAACTCTTGCCGTTTCAATCTGTTCTATGATTAATTTTATCAAAAAATTGTGATTAAAATTTGATGGAAATCTTATAAATTGTGTTTTTTTGTGGGATTTAAAAGCAGATTTTGAGAAGACTTTAGAAATCATAACACTTCATTTAATATAGTCTGCAAGAGAAGTGAGCATGATCTTAGAGCCAGCTGCAAGAGAGGCTTCGTATACAGATTGGGCACTTGCAAGCTTCATTGCAACCTCTGAGATATCTATATCTTCATTCTTACTCATAAGGCTGGTATAGGTTACATATTGGCTACCTAGCCTGTTTTGTGTAAGCTCTACAGAATTCATCTTTGCTCCTAGATCTGCCCTTACTCCAAGGAGCTGATCAAGGTTTTTATCTAGGTCTTCCAAGAGTTGGTTTATTTCAAGGGGATATGTTTCTACTACTAGAGGGTCCACACTATCATTAATCATCTTATATTCTGTTTCTCCTGCAATGGCCATTTCTATTTTCTGAAAGGTCTCAAAGAGTCCATTCGCACCATCTCCAAAAACTTCATACCCTTCAACATTAATGTCTACCTCGTTATTTTGGCCTACATCGTACATTATATCTTGATTTTTTTCAGCATCTGAAAATTTTTGACCTGAGTTTGCATGGTAAAAATCCAGGTATTCCTCATCAGATACAGCTCCAGGCAATGGTCCTCCCAGGCACATATATTTATCGTTGTGCATTAGCTTTTCTCCAACGGGTGTATCTACTGCCTCAAAGGGTGGATCATCTGTATTGTAACCTCCGAAAATATATCTACCGGCATAGGAATAGTTTCCTATATCGATAAGTTCTTTCTCAAGCTGCTCCACTTCAATAGCTATCATTTCATAGTCTGTTTCCGAAAGGACTCCCTCATTTGATGCCTGTCCTACAAGCTCTCTTGTTTTCAAGATTACATCTTCCATTCCTTGCAAGGCCTCTTCTGTAACCTTCATCCATCCGATGGCATCATTCGCATTTTTTTGATATTGCTCAATCTGTGATATAGTAGTTCTATATTTCAGCGATTTTGCAGCACATACTGGATCATCAGAGGGTTTTTGTATCTTTTTTCCTGTGGCCATTTGAACATTCAGCTTATTCATATATTCAAGGTTCTTATTGATATTCCACATTACGTTTTGAGACAGCATATTGTTTGTAACCCTCATATTACTATCCCCCTATCTCATTGATTGTAACTTCATATATCTCTTTCCACACATTTATCATTTTTGAAGCTGCAACATAGGCCTGCTGATACTTTGCCATATTGCTCATTTCTTCATCTATAGAGACACCAGACATGGAGAGCCTATTGTATTCTATCTGCCTTACCATACTCGCTTCACTTTCTGTTCTTCTTGTGGCATACTGACTTTCCGTACCTAGGGTTGTAACTATTGAATTAATAAAATCCTGTGGATTTCCTTGATTGAAAACATCGTCATCATTATATATATCTATCAAATTTTGTATATTTTTATTGTTGCTTTCTTCTCCATTGGTTGAAGATGCTGCAATTTTATTTAGGTCATTTTGAACATCTGAGGAAACAGAGATATTAAGGGCTGTTATTCCCGAATATCTAGAATCTACATCTAAACCACTATTCATAAAATCCTCCGATGACATATCGTCATAGGTAAAGAATCTTATCCCTGTACTCCCATCAAGTCCATATCCTCCGGCATGTCCTTCATGATACTTATTTCCATCGGCATATATTCCTTCATTAAAGGCCGTAGCGAAGGTCTTTGCGAACTTATCAAGTTCCTGCATGTGGTAAGGTATTCCCTTATATTCTCCGTTTTCCCCTGTGCCATCCCTTAGATCAAAGTATCCTTTTAGCTCTCCACCTTTAGGTTCGACACTGTCCCCCGTGTCTGCCCATTCTATCCCCCAAAGCGATTCTCCTGTAGAAGATGTTCCAGTTTCATGACATTCCAACTCCTTTGCCTGATCGTCATTTACAAGGTAGCGCCCATTTAGGGTTATCTGAAATTTCAGATCCGGTTCTCCATTTGGAGGAGTCCCTACCTTAACTTCTTCTGCCTCAATTGCTATTATTTTTGAAAGATCATCTACAAGAAGTGTTCTCTGATCTCTAAGCTCATTAGCATTGCCACCGTTTAATTCCAATTCATATATCTGTTCATTTAAGTCGGCTATCTGGTTTGTCAGTGAGTTTACCTCGTCTACCTTGATTTTTATAGTATTGTTTAGTTCCCGCTGAAGGTCTATGAGCTTCTCTGCAGTAGTATTGAGACTATCACATACAGCTGTGCCTGATTCAAGTAGCAGAGCCCGTGCAGCCATACTCGTAGGATCCTTTGAAACCTCTTCAAGGGCAACATAAAAATCATTCATAGTGTTGTTAATACCATAGTCCGAAGGTTCTCCAAATATCCCCTCGATTTCTAAAAGTGTATTGCTTTTTACCTCCCATTCCCCAAGCTGAGGATTTTCATCCCAATATTTAGCATCTAAAAATTCATCTCTTATTCTAGTTACAGAGGTTATATCCGGGCCCGTTCCCATCATAATATTTCCGTCTACAAAGGAGCTACCATTGGTCTGATTTGAAACTTGTCTTGAATATCCCGGTGTATTAACATTACTTATGTTATTGTTGGTAGTATATAGAGCTCTTTGGCTTGCATAAAGCCCGTTTAAGGATATGGACATTCCCGTAAAAGTTGAAGCCATAAAATCCCCTCCTGTTTTATCAAACCTAGTAGGATATACCCAATCTATTGATTATAGTATCTATCATTTCATCTATAGCTTGGAACACCTTTGCATTTGCGTTGTATGACTGCTGATAGATAATCATATTGTTCATTTCTTCATCCATGGATACCTGTGAAAGAGATTGTTTTTGAACCTGTATTTGGTTTACAAGGGCTCTTTGATGGGTTGCAAAGGCCGTTGCTTCTTTCCCCGCGTTTCCTATTGAGGATGTAAGGGAAATACAATAATCATCTATATTCGTCTTGAAACCACCGTATTCAAAGCATTCTGTATCTCTAAAATCTACCATTTCCTTTGCAATCATGTTATCTCCAGACTCACCACTCTTTGATGTAGCTAATTTATTTAAATCATCAAGCTCTGAATTAACCTGAATATTTCCTATACCCATAGGTTTGCTAGGATCAATAGGCATAAAAAAGTCTATTCCTGTACTTCCATCTAAACCATAACCCACTGAATGAATTGTGTTCATTTCAGTTGCCATAGTAGATACGAGACTATCTAGTTCACTTCTCACCTGAGATATTACACTATCTGACCCTTCTACACAGTCCATTAACCCCTTGAGCTTTCCATCTTTTATTTGAACATTTTTATCGCTGCCTTCCCATTTTACTTGTATATAGCTTCCATCAGAATCTGAAAGTTCCACTTCCATCTTATTTGCTTTATTGCCACTTACAAGGTAAGTACCCCCTATGGATATGTTTATCATTCCAGTTGGCTGTTCTATGGTCTCTATGTCTGTAAGATAAGAAAGCTCATCTATCAAAAGATTTCTTTGATCCCTATAGTCATTTGCATCTAGCCCTCCTGCTTCACACTCCATAATTTTTTCATTAAGCTCTGCTATATTCTGAGCCATTTGGTTGACTTCATCTACTGCAGATGCTGCTTGACTACATATATCCTGTTGAATGTTGGTAAGCTGTTCATCTATCTGATTTACTGTATCAGTAAAGGCTACTCCATATTCTACAACCATTGCCCGTGCCGTTAGACTTTCGGGGTTCTTAGAAAGTTCATCCCAGGCATGAAAAAAGTTATCTATGGACGACTGCAGTCCGTACTCTGAAAAGCTTCCCAAAAGGGATTCTATATCATTTATAACCCCAGTCTGTGCCTCCCAATAGCCAAGACTGTTGTTTTGAGTCCTATAGGAATTATCAAGAAAAGAGCTTCTAATCTGCCTCACCTGTTGAATATCTACTCCTGTTCCCATCTTATAGGAACTTTCAAGGTAAGGACTGGTATTGCAGGATATTGCCTGTTGCCTTGTATATCCGGGAGTATTTACATTTGATATGTTGCTGTTTGTAACATACAGCGATCTCTGGCTTGCATAAAGTCCACTACTCGGTATCATATAACTTCCCATAGTTGAAGGCATCTAACTTCCCTCCTTTCAATGAAAATCTTTATTCATTATCTTTTTAGGTTAATAAGTTCCTCCAGCATTTGATCAACGGTAGTTATAATCCTACTATTTGCTTGAAACCCTTTTTGGGTTATTATCATTTCTGTGAATTCCTTTGAAATATCTACATTTGACATCTCAAGATATCCCACATTCAAGGCCCCTACGCCCTGGGTTCCAGGAGGATACGCCTGAGAAAAATCTCCTGAGTTAGGAGTTGCAACAAAAAGATTGTTTCCTGCTCTTTCAAGCCCTGCAGGATTAGAAAATTCTGCAAGTCCTACCATTCCAAGGGGCTGCTGCTTACCATTAGAATATACTCCCATGATGGCTCCATCAGGCCCTACGTAAAAATCCTTAAGTTCTCCAGAAGAGTAACCATCAGACCAAAGGGGTTTAACAGAGCTTTCGGTACCATACATGGATATAGATCCAAAATCCATAGTTACAGTAAAGGGCCCGGTTCCTGAGCCTGAATCAGCCGACATTACTACATCTACCTTTGTTTCAAATCCTGACTCCTCAACGATGTTTCCACCTTCATCAAACTTTATATATCCGCTGGTAGTTGAGCCACCGGAGGGTATCTCCCAATACCATGTGGTTACAGGATTATCTGGATCACTGTCGTCAACGAAGCATTTTGTGAAGTTAACATCTACTTCATAGTCATTACCTAAATCATCATACACAGTAAAGGGCGTAGTAAAGTCTGGTTCAGATGCAGTAGTACCTATGTTACTAGGGCCTGTTCCCTTTGCAGATTCCGACGCATCTAAATTTCCACTCATAACTACATTTTCAGTGGCTTTTGGAGCTATATTATTCTTGTTTTTGTTATATTCATCGGAAAAAATATTGATAGGCTCTGGGCCTTTATTTGTATTAAATTCATAGCTTCCATCTTCATTAACTTCATACTCCTGCCATCCACACACATAAAGCCCATCTGCTGTTACAAGGTTTCCATCACTGTCTATTCCAAAGTTACCTGCCCTCGTAAACATATATGCTCCACTTTCATCCTGAACAACAAAGTAGCCCTCTCCATCAATTGCAAAATCAGTAGAATTTCCAGTAAGCTGCATACTTCCTTGTGTGTTTATAGTGCTTATGGAACTTATTCCTACACCATAGCCTAGCTGCATTGGATTAGTACCGCCACGTCCACTGTCGCTAGGAGCAGTTGCCCCTTCAAGAGTTTGATTATAGACTTCCTTAAAACTTACTGTTTGAGACTTATATCCTACTGTATTTGCATTGGCTATATTGTTACTGATTACATTCATCTTCATTTGGTGAGCCTGCATGCCAGCTACACCGGTATACATAGCACTTGTCATTTTTAAGCACCTACCTTTTAAGTATTTTTTTAGTTATACTTCAGTTGTCTCCTCTTGGACATTAGCTTCACCATCTTCTCTTGGTTCGCTGACTGCTAATACATGCTGAGGATCGATCTCCTTATCGTTTACTAAAAGATAGGATCTTCCATTTTTATAAACTATCGATTCTACTGTTCCTTCCTCTATGACTTGAAGTCCTGTAGAGCTATCAATAGTGTTAAATGTAACTGTTTTTCCCATCATAGAGGAAGCCTGCATAGAATCAAGGTATCCATTCATGGCTTGCATCTGCTCAAGGGCACTAAATTCAGCAAGCTGAGCTATAAACTCTGTGTCATCCAAAGGTTCTAGCGGGTCCTGATACTTAAGCTGAGTCATTAAAAGGTTTAAAAATTCATCTTGCCCTAATTCATCGTTTGCTTTTGGAGGATTCATATTTGTAGGCTGTATGATCATATCTTGGCTTGTGGCTGATTGAATTATCATTGTTAATCCCTCGTTTCTTTCCTTAATTTTTATGTATATCTTATAAAAGAAGGATGGGATAATTTTGGGATAAATTTGATAAATAATTTGGAAATGTGAAAAATTATGAGATAGGTGAGAAGATTAGATTTCTTTCATACACAGGGCCGTTTATTTAACGTCATGGGTTTCTCTTCGGGAAATACCCACAAAAAAATAGGGCTGTCTCATAAAGGTTTCTTATGAGACAGCCCCGGGGTGTTTCAGAATAAAGAGAGTTTACTCACTCTCCATTACTATACTATTGTTTTCCTAACCCTGTTAAAACTTTCAACTAAGTGGCTTACTTTTCTATGTTTGTAATTTCACATGCTACGAATCTACCATACTCTTTAAATCCGATATTTTTATAACATTTTATAGCAGGTAGATTTTCGATCTTTACATTAAGTCCTATACACTTAATTTTTTCCCTTAAGTTTTTTATTAGCGCAACAATAGAGTCTCTACCATACCCTCTATTTCTATACTCTGGGTGGGTTGTTACATGGGCTATTGCTGCTACTTGTTGTGCTGTGGAGTAGGCATGTATACCTGCAAAGCTTACAAGCTTATTATCTATCTCTACACCAAAGTTATCATTAAGCTTTATCAAGCTATCATCTAGCCAGCTATCGGGATAGCTCTCTTCAAAGAGCTTCTCTATTCTTTCAAAATCTGAGTAGGTTACAGTTATAGCATTCTTCCTATCAAGACTTTCTATTTTAGAATAGTCATCAATACCCATATTCACATATTCGTGGTACTCTGATACATCATCTTTATCAAATACTTCTTCCAGAGTTTCCTTATCTATATGAGTATAAAATTTAGGTGGTAGGTACCCTTTAATTCTTGAAATAAGCTCCTTATTATAGTTACCTTTTTCAAAGCAGGCAGCGATTAATACCGGTATGTCATATGCAGTATAGACCATGGCTATTTCTCTTAAAATAGAGCCTTCATATAATCCATAACATATTGTATTAGGCCATTCCCTTTTATCTAAATTGTTAAATTGATATATATAATTATATCTTATTCTATCTTTTATAAACTCAAATACTTCATTTGAGTTATGAATTATCTTTACTTTCATTTATATCACCTATTAGTTTTTAGTCATGTTGTGTTCCTATTAAAACTAGGATGCGAGAACCTCATAATCAGATTCTTTATAAAGCTCTCCTTTAACATTCTTATAGAGATTCAAGTAGAACTATCAATTTATACACATAAAAAACTCCTATAAGCATTGAGTCTTTTGATATGTATAAATTAAGTTTTGCTATATGAACTCTATATTACTTGTTAAGTATTTCTCCCATATCTTCTTAAGATGTCCTTCTGTGGTAATAAGTTCTCTAAAAGATCCTCTTTGGGCTACACGTCCTTTATTCATTACTAGCACGGTATCAAACATCTCTAGTAAATGTAGGCGGTGAATAGTACAAATCACACCTTTGTCTTTATAGTTCTCTAAAATTTGCTCCATAATTAACCTTTCATTAAGGGCATCGACGTTACTAGTAACCTCGTCTAGTAATAGTAACCTTTTTGATTTGGAGAAGAATAATCCCCTAGCCAGTGAAAGCCTTTGCTTCTCACCGCCCGATAGGTTTACTCCCCTTTCCCTTATATCAGTTTCCAGACCCTTGGGTAATCTCTCTAAAACTTCACTGAGTTGGGCAACATCTATAACTTTTTTAAGTTCATAGGGGTTTGTCTCCAATCCAAAGGTTATATTATATAGTATAGTATTTTCAAAAATCTCCGAATCCTGTGATGCTAATATTGCCGTATGGGCTGCCAAATCTAGATCTGAATATTCCTTATTGTCTGCAATCAGTTTGACTTTATTCGGCTCATACAGGCCCGCAAGTAAACTCATTAACGTACTCTTCCCTGAGCCACTCAGGCCTACTATAGCTATTTTACTATTATTAGCAATGTCTAAATTGATATCGGAAAGTGTTGTTTTCCCCTCGGAGTATTTAAAGCTTAAATCCTTAATATGAAGATTCTTCCAGTTATAGGCACCTTCCTCATACTTTGATATCGACTGTTTCTTTCTTCCCTGTAGGATTGGTTTAACTGACTTTAGAGATGCTTTCCAACGTAGTGTCTCATAAAAACTGCTGGTGATTTGAAAAAAAGCATCGCTCATCTGTCTAAAATAGTTCACGATCATGACAAGACTTCCGACCATAATAGGTATACGTGACATTTTATGAGCCCACAGGTAATACGATATCACTATTAATTCTGTTGCTATCAAACCAAAGGATATTACGAAACAACGGGGTTGATTGATCTTAAATTCATTCATATTTTCCTTATAATATCCAATGAATTTTTTATCCAGTTCTTTACCCGTCTGCCTTCCCAGTCCTAAGGAAATTATAGTCCTAATATTACTAACAAAGTCTATCAACCTAGCAGAATAGCTGTGAAAATTCTCAGTCTTTCTATGCAATATTATTTGGATTGCTTTGTTCATTTTTTCAACAACAATTAGATTTATAATCGTAAGTACTAAGCTGATTAAGGCAATCTGCCATGATATCCTACTCAAGATTAAAATAGGTCCAATAGATAAAATTAAATGCTCAATATATTTCCATTGGGCAAAGTTAAAATCCCTTAGGGCTAATCCTGCGACATTGATACGATTTACAATCTCGCCGGAGTGATGATCCATATGCCACTTCATAGGCAAATTACATACTCTATCATACATGTCATCTATAAATCTTTTTTGATTTCTGAGTGCCGTTGTTACTACAAAATACTGAGCTATACGATGGAAAATCTCAAATTGAAAAAATCCTCCAATGTATACTACCATCCACATTATCGTTGGCCTGAGATCATTAGTCCCATTAATCTGAATCTCATTTATAGCCCTTCCAAAGGCATAGGGTTTTAACAATACCCCTCCAAAGGAAATTGAATGTAGTATATAAAAAAGAATTACCTTCCATCTATCTTCTCCAGAATACTTCCAAACCTCTTTGAATAAATATATCACCTTTATTCTCCTCCTCTTCAAGTCCTGCATTTATAAAGCTTTATCCCACAAAAACTTGTTAAGGCGGAGGTCTAGGTTCTTCGGTATAGAGTGTCTCTAATCTAACTGCATGTCAAGGTTACAATTTGTTAAGCACCTTTTTCATAAAATTACCTCCAATCGATTAGTATATATTTGTAATATAAGGTTATTATACCAAAATAATCATATAAATGATTTATAACTTCACATATTTATTAAAGGTCTCAATTATGTTTTCAAAGTGTTCTTGGTCTTCTTCATCAAATCTTGAAAGTATAGGACTATCTATGTCTAAAACTCCCTTTAACTCATTATCTTGAATGATTGGAACCACTATTTCCGATTTGGATGCTGAATCACATGCAATATGTCCAGGGAATTCATCAACGTTTTTCACCACTTGAGTTTTCCTTTCCTTCGCAGCCGTTCCACATACCCCTTTACCAATCTCTATATGGGTACACGCTGGCTTTCCTTGAAAGGGTCCAAGTACAAGCTCACCATTTTTATATAAATAAAAGCCTGCCCAATTAATATCATCTAACAAAAGCCATAGTAATGCAGAAGTATTTGAAAGGTTAGCTAGCCAATCTGGCTCATCGCATATTAAACCTGTAAGTTTTAAATTTAAATAATCATAAAACTGCTTTTTATCCTTAAATTTTACTTTTTTTATCTCATGCATAGCTCTCAACTCCTAACATTTTTCATTATTATACCCTATAATCTAAGTGCTAACAATGATTTCCACCTTTTTTTATAGACTAAGCCAGGTCAAGCCTTCTCATCATACCCACAGAAGTTTAATATCAGTTTTATAATAGCCTCCATTTAATTGATTAGGCACTGATAATGCAATTTCTGCCCTTTTCCTTAGCTTGATATAGTGCTCCATCTGCAAGCTTTATCATTTCCTCAGCAGATTCGTTTTCATAGGTTTTCACTCCACCACTTATGGTAACTTGAGAAGCTAGTCCAAAATCCATATTTTCAACTTCTTTGCGGAGCCGTTCGCTGAACTTCATTGCATCATCTTTATTCGTGTTTGTAAGAACTATAAGAAATTCTTCGCCACCATAACGACCCACATAATCGGTTTCTCGGCAAATCTCAGTTAGCAGCTTTGCAATCCTAATTATTACTTGGTCACCAACTTGATGGCCATAGATATCGTTGATGTTCTTAAAGTGATCTATATCAGCCATAAGTATACTAGCCGGCTGTGAATTTCGTTTTGATCTTTTGATCTCTTTGATTAGTGAATTACATATAGTTTTATGATTAAAGAGATTTGTCATGGAATCCTTTAAAGCTAGCTCCTCCAAAACTTTCTGTTCAAGAAAAACCTTTAAGCGTAACCTATATAAAATAATTCCTAACACACAACAAATCATTGTCATTAAAAATGCATCCATTATATAATTGTTAACACTTAGCAGACTAGAAAGCCTTGGATTTCCTGCTGACAGATGTGGGGACAGTGGAGGATGTGGATGATGGCCTCGTGGAAATTGGCTAATCGGAGGTGCGCCTGGTGGCTGATTTCCAAAGGGTATATTTCTAAGTCCTCCCACTATGGGTGATTTTCCCAATAGTTTAATTTTAAAATTAAAGTATATATATACTCCAAAATTTGTAACCAAAGTTACTAATTCACGTCTGTAGAAAAGTGCCGACGTTCCCGTCAATGTAAGTATAAACATTGTAATTGAACCGGTTCTACTTACTTGCTTAAGACTAACAGTCACAGCCCAATATACAAGTATAATGCAGTATAAATCTATAATAATCTGCGTTATCATTCCATTGGTTTGCTTCCTCTTAAATCCTAACCAAAGTGAAATTAAAATGGCTATAACATGAAAAACGATTATAAATTTCAAAAATTCACCTTTATCATCTATATCCGTATTTACTTCTGTAAGCATAACTTGTATTTCAAACAATATGTATACAATGCTTATAATTATGATCCTTGTAAAATTTTCTTTCGCAATTCTTCTGTAAAATTCATCTCTAAGGTCATTTGAAATTGGAATAAATGGACTTCTAAACCTCTGAAAAATGTTATCACTACCTCTTACCTCCATCGTGTCCTCCTATGCTTCTCTGTCTAAATTTTTATACTATAATCATACTGTACTTTCACTAAGAATTAGCTTATCTGCTATGAAAAGTAAAGTTAGAATCCCCTTCATATGTTCCATTATAACATTCTATCTCCTCTAACCTCCAACTGGTTTAATAAAGTAGTACTTTATGCTTATTGCTTAGACAAGAATCTAACCAAAAGGTCACGTTTTTCACATACTTAAGTTATTTTTATTCTTTAGTTTTGTATTTTTTTCCTCAAATCTCCTTTCTTTCAACCTAAGTATTTCCAATAGTTTAACCCCTATAACTTTAGTTGTAATGGGCTTATATTACTTTTTTATACCTATAAACACTCAAAATAATACTGATGATAGATTTTAGTCACTATCTATATTTGTTATTTTTAGATTGTATCAAAGTAATTCAACAAAATTTAAGCTTGAGGGAGGTTAGGTTACTATAGTAGAAAGATGATTAACAGAAAGAACAATGAATATGAATGTGAAAAACTTTTTTGGTAAATTGATACCATTGAAAAAAATAGTTCTAATAGAGAGGAGAGATAAAATGTTACGCAAAAATTCAATATTATTTTCTTTAGTAATTCTAGGCATGCTTTTTTCTATTGGATGTGCAAGTGCAACTGTAAATACTGAAGAAGATACTATAGCAGTAGATGACAATAAAACATATCATTTCCCACATGAAGGTCTAGAACATGAAGGAACTTGGCTGCAATGGCCTCATGATTATACATATGATGGTACCAGAGATGCCTATGAGCCGATTTGGATAGAAATGACAAGGGGCCTAGTAAAAGGCGAAAATGTACATCTTATAGTTTATAATGAAAAAGAAAAAGAACATGTAAAGGATCTATTGGAGAAAGAAAACATTGATATGTCTAAAGTAGACTTCTATGTCTTTCCTACTGATGATGTTTGGGTTAGAGATAACGGTCCTATATTTGTCTACGATGAAGAAGATAACTTAGTAGTACAAAATTGGCAATTTAATGGATGGGGAAATAAAGCGCCCTATGCAAAAGATAATTCTATACCAACAAAGATAAGCGAGGCCATTGGAATCTCTAAGTTAGATATTGATATGGTAATGGAGGGGGGAGCCCTAGAACTGGATGGTAATGGAACCTGTATCTCAACACTAAGCTGTGTCAACAATGATAACAGGACGGCAGATTTTACAATTGAGGAAATAGAAGAGTATATAACTAAGTATTATGGAGTAACTAATTTTATATGGCTAGATGGAGTAGCTGGTATGGATATCACTGATAATCACATAGATGGAATGATAAAATTCTACGATAATAAAACTATAATAGCTACACCGGAATTTAATCCAGAACATCTTGATTTTCTGGAAGATGATGAAGATACTCAAAAATTATTGAAAGCTAAGAATATTAATGGAGAACCCTATGAATTTGTATTTCTACCTTCAACTAAAAATGATGTTGTGAAGATTGAGGGCGAATGGATGAAGGGCTCTTATCTGAATTTCTATGTAGGCAATAAGGTTGTTCTAGTTCCAAATTATAATGATCCAAATGATAAGGTTGCAAACAAAATTCTTCAGGATTTATATATCAATAGAGAAGTAATAGGAATAGATGTAAGAGATTTGTTTGCTGACGGTGGAATGATACATTGTGTTACACAACAGCAGCCTATAGCAAATCCTAAATAAATAAAGAATTATCAACAATAATATGTAAAGGAGGCTCTGAGTTATATTTCAGTGCCTCCTTTATCTATAGAGCCAAGTAAATCTTAATTTATACATATCAAAATATCCGATGCTTCTAGGGATTTTTGATGTGTATAAATTAAAGCTTTGACTGGAATCTCTATATTTTACTTTTATATCTTAAAAACTCATTTCATATACCTGAGCAAATTGCATAATTACCATCTTAAAAAAACTGTCTACTCTATATAGTCTTAAAAACCCTAGAGCTATACCACCAAAATATGCTCTGTTTTAAATAATTAAATTAAGTATGATATTCGCATATGCAACCCAGCCAAGTTAGAATTATGCAATTTCCTCACCTCTTCAAAATCTCTATTATTCTTTGATTTCTATAAAATTGATTGATCTGTTTCTATATGATAAAATAATCCTAGTGTAAAGAATTGTAGAGGTGACTTTTATTGAACAACATACTCTTCCTATATAATATTGTTTTAACAATTTTTTTTACAATAGCTCTTACAGGCTTTTATGTGGTTTATATGAAAAATAGAAATAAAGGGTTTCTATTTTTTTCCTTACTGTATTTACTACTGATAGTTGATAATTCTATAGTTTATATATCTGAATTTTCAAAGAGTTTTGAGTCGTTATATGAAACCAGCAATATAGTTTATGTAGTTATTTATTTGGTTTATTTTGGTATTATATTAGCTACTAGACTAATTATATCAGAGCTGTTTAATGATAAATTTACAATTAGAGAAAAACAGCTTTGTATAGTGATACCTATTATTTTATTACCATTGAATATTTTAGCTCCATATGAGATTGGTGAAGGGGTTCTAAATATTTCTTTTTTCACAGCACTCTCTTATATAGCCTTTAGAACTTATAAGAATATTAATAATAGTCCTAATAAATTTGATGAAAAAGTATCAAAAAAATATAACATTTTTATGATTGCTATTATTGCATTAAGCATCTTATCCATCATAGATAGTAGTATTCATTATATAGAGTCTTATAACGATTTAAATTCAATCCCCACAATATTAGAGTATAGGAACATTTTCTTTGACATTATAAAACTCTTGATTTGTGTACTCGGTATAAATAGTCTATACAGTAGCTTTGAGAAATTATTTAATAAAAAAAGTATAGATGAAAAGTTAGATGGATTCTGCTTAACATACTCTTTAACCACTAGACAAAGAGAAATTATAAAATTGATTATTGATGGTTATTCAAACAAAGAAATTGGTAATACGCTTCATATTACAGAGGGAACTGTAAAGACACATATTTATAATATTTTTAAAAAAACCGATATTTCTAATAGAAATCAAATAATAAAAAAGATAATAGATAATTAAGCTTTTTAAGACTTGGTTAATTCTAAAATAGAATTTAACCAAGTTTTTTCTAGTAATCATAGGGCATTTTTTAATAAGGGTTCTAATAAAAACTCAAGGATTTAATATCTTTGGGTTTTTATTTATTCTAAAGATTATTAGTTGCTGTAAATTTCATCCAAATCCAACTCAAATTCAAACCAAGGATTTTCAACGGTTTAAGCTCTACAACTTTAGTTATAGTAGTCATATATTACTTTTTTATGACTCCGAATATTCAAAGTCATACCGATAGCAGATTTTAATTATTATAAATTTTTGTTACTTTCAAATTGTATAGTGGCTTTGATTAAGCAAAATTGATGATTAACAGGAGGGGCAATAAACATGAATGAAGAGAGTTTTTTTAGCAAGTTGATATCATTTGCCGTCGATAGATATAAGGTTATATATCTAATGATATTTTTAATTATTACTTTAGGGGTTTTATCCTATGGACAAATTCCCAAGGAAGTATATCCAGAGATTCGATATCCCTATGCAATCGTGTCTGTACCATATCCCGGTGCCTCTCCAGAGGATGTTGAAAAGCTTATTACCACACAGGTCGAGGCTGCCGTTTCTGGTGTTGGTGATATCAAAAATGTAGATTCTTGGTCTTATCCATCCTATTCAGAAACAGTAATCAAATTCGATATGAATACTAATCTATCTGAAAAGCTGAGAAAAATCAATGAGGAAGTAGATAATATAATAGACAAACTGCCAAGGGGTATTGGAAAACCTTCAGTTAGCGAATATGACTTGAGTAAAATGCCTGTACTACAAATAGCTATGAGTGGTGATTTTTCAAAAAGTGATTTAGTAGAGTATTCTACCTTGACTGCAAATAGAATTAAGAGGATTCCAGGAGTTAACAACGTAAAAATATTTGGAAATAGTACTAACGAAATTCAAGTTTTAACAGATCCGGCAAAAATGAGTCAATATACTATAACAGAAGAAATGATTGTAGAAAGAATTAATAGTCGAAATCAAGATGTACCGGCAGGAGAACAGGTGCTAAATCAGAAGAATTACGCAATACGCATAAAAAACAGCCTGAGTACGGCTGAAGAAATCGAAAATATAATTATTAGCAATCTTAATGGTTTTCCCATCTTTGTAAAGAATGTCGCACAGGTTAAATATGGCTATGGTGAAAAAAGCAATTATGCAATAACGCCCATCAACTTTAAGGAGAAGAATGAAAAATTTGGAGATATAGTTCTATTAAGTGTTCTGAAGGATAAAGGAACCGATACTATCAAAATAAACGATGAAATTAAAGAGACTATAGAAGATTTAAAAGGCACCTTATTACCGGAAGAGTTAGTTATAAAATATCAGAACGACCTATCTAAATACATAAACAAGAGCATAAAGGATGTATTTGGAAATGCCTTTTCAGGTCTTTTAATCGTTGTAATTGTTTTATTCTTCTTCATAGACCTAAAGGAATCCTTAATAGCTGCTTTTGTAATTCCTTTAAGCTTACTGGTAAGTGTATTTATGTTCCAATTCTTTAAAATATCCTTTAACGTTATAAGCCTTTTGGGCTTGATTATTTCAATAGGAATGTTGGTGGATAATGCAATTGTAGTTATTGAGAGTATCCAGGTTATAAAGAAAAATCATGGAAATATCCGTGATACTGTTAAAGAGGCAACATCTATCGTTTCAGCCGCAATCTTCTCTTCAACCTTAACTACTATTAGTGCTTTTATTCCCGTTGCTATGATGGGTGGAGATGAAGGGGCCGCCATTAAACAAATACCAATTGCCGCAACTTTAGCTTTAACAGCTTCCTTTGTATTATCTATTACAATAACACCAACAATTGCATCACGATTCTTAAAAGTAAGTAAGGATAAAGAAAAGCATAGTAAGGTTAAAAACTGGATATCTATCATCTTCGTTGTGCTACTTTCGTTATTTGCTTTCTCAAATGATGGAAAGCTCACATTGCTTTCATATATTTTCACACCTATATTTGTTTTTGCAATTTATTATAAATTGTTTATAGCAAAGGGAGAAATCCATGAAAACAAACTTATTGATAGCTATAGTAAAATGATTAGAAAAATTCTACCTCAAAAAATAAAAAGATGGAGTGTACTCATTATTTCGCTTTGCGTGTTTCTTTCAGCTATCTACCTACTAACTTCTGATTTAATAAGAAAAGAGGGAATGCCTAAAACCGATGCCACTCAATTGAGTTTAGAAATAAAGCTACCTGGAGGTTCAATGCTTGAAGATACGAGAGCTGTAGTTAATAAAGTTCATGAGGTAATAAAGTCAAAGGATTATGTAGAATCCTATGTGGCAAGCATTGGTGATAAAAGTTATAATCATGCAACTATCTATTTAGAGTTAGTTCATAAAAGTGAGAGAGAACTCCACAGCACAGAAATCGAAATCGAACTTGCAAGGGAACTTAAAAAAATTCCAAATGCTTTGATTGATGTAACCTCTGGTGGAGATGATGAGCAGTCTGCATCCCTAGTAATTAGACTGATAGGGAAAAATCTAAAGAACTTAAAAGAAGTTCAAAATCTCCTATCAAATGAATTAGTCACCACAACAAGTGTGGCACATCTTTGGAGTGATTCTAATAATGGATTGCCACAGCTTATAGTAACCTTTAACCATCAGAAAGCTGCCATGCTAGGGCTTGATACCTCACAGATGAGCATGGTTGTTAGAAATGTAATTAATGGTCGAAAGATTACTGAGCTTATATCAGCGGACAAAAAAATTAGTGTTATTCTAAAGGATAATAATATTGGCATTCAAAATATTGAAGATCTAAATAAAATTCACTTTGTAAACCCAGAAGGAATGAAGATTCCCTTTGTAACAGTGGCATCTGTAAAGGAAGTTAATGGCTCTTCAGTTATTGTAAGAAAAGACAATGCCAGAGTAATTGACATTAACATTAAAGCTAATAAAGATACTGCAATGTCAGAGTTAGTAATTGACATTAACTTGATATTAGAAAAGCATCAAGAAAATATCCCCGATGGAGTAACTATCAAGCTTGCTGGTGATTATGAAGACATGACGAATTCATATTCTGACTTGAAAAACAAGCTTATAATAGTCCTTGTGATTATTTTCATTATACTCTTAGTCCAATTTGACTCGTTTACTCAGGCTACTGTTGTAATATTAGCCGTTCCTATGGCTACAATAGGGGTTGCATATGGTCATTGGATATTCAATATAAAGTTTAGTACATTATCCATGCTTGGTATTGTATCCCTAGCTGGCATATCCGTAAACGACTCTATCGTGTTAATAGATACAATAAATCAGAATAGAAAATTTCAAGAAATGGAAAGGTTAGATTCTATAATAAGCGCAGGGAAGTCGAGGTTTATTCCAGTTCTGGCAACAAGTGTTACTACTATAGCCGGTGTTCTTCCCCTGGCTTTATATAATGAGGATTATTCACAGATGGCATGGACAATCGTTTTTGGTCTCATTGCTTCAACGATTTTAATACTAATATTGGTTCCAATATTTTTGTACCAGCTAGAATTGCTTTTTGATGACAGGATTCGTTGGAATTTATTTCGCCAAGTGAAGTCTGAATAACAGAGGAGACTCAATCCTCTGTATAGGGTTTACGTAGTAAAACTTAATTTATACAAATACTCAGTGTTTCCAGGAGTTTTGGCCATGTATAAATTAGAGTCTTTACTTAAATCCCTATAATATTTATAAATAAAAATATAGAGGTGATTAAAATGATATATAAAAGGCTTATTTCAATTATATTGTTTCTAATGATTATTACAGGCTGTTCATCTAATCTTAATAACGATGAAGATAATACAATAAGTAAAAAAATTGTTCCCGTAGAGGTGGAAAAGGTACAGATAGGAAGTATAGAAGATAAATACTTTACCGTGGGGAGAATCGAAGCATTAAATTCAGTTATTGTAACAAGTTCAGTGGAAGGCATTGTTGACCAAATCTTTGTGAAACCAGGGGATAAGGTAGATAAAGGACAACTTTTATATCGTGTCATGATTGACGAGAATTTTAAGGGCGTAAAACTAAAATATGAAAGTGCTGCTAAGGAAAAAGAGGCTAGAAATAAGGCTTATCTAGAAACAAGAGACAGGTTTAATAAAATGAATTATTTGTATAAACAAGGTTCTATATCTGAGTCTACATTAAGAGATATGGAACTTGAACTAGAGCAGAGTAAAATTCAAATGAATATAGCTGATAAGACCTTTGGGACAGCACTGGAAGTCTATAATATGTCAAAAAATAGATATGAGATTAAGAGTCCCATATCTGGTTACGTTTCAATATCCCAAGTAAAGGCTGGGCAAAATGTGACATCAGAGCAAATTCTTAAGATTAATGGACACGAAGATAAGATTGTAGTAATTGGTATACCGGAAGAATACATTGATAAGATAAGATTGGATACTGCAGGAAAAGTAAAGGTGAACTCAGCTAATAAAATCTATGATGGTAAAGTCCTTGAGATATCACCAGAAATTGACAAGCGTTCCGGTTTATATCCTGTCAAGGTTGGTTTGGAGGATGGAAAAGAGTTAATCGATGGTCTTTACGCAGAAGTCGAACTGATTCTAAATGTTTTAAATGGTCAGATAATTATTCCTAATAAATCCATTGTTTTTGAAAAAGATCAACCCTTTGTTTTCAAGGTTAGTAACGATACTAGGCCCTTAAAAGCAAAAATTGATATAGGTATGAGTAAAGGCATCAGCGTTCAAGTTTTACAAGGATTAAAGAAAGAAGATGTTATTCTCGTAAAAGGTCAACATTTTATAGATAACAATTCATTAATCGAGATAGTAAATAATAAATAGACTTTGAAAAACTTCTAATTTGTTTTATATGTGGAGTTCCAAGTAAATCTTAATTTATACATATCAAAATATTCGATGCTTCTGGGGATTTTTGATGTGTACAAATTATAGTTTTGACTGGAATCTATATAGAATCAATGAGAAGATACTATTTTTGAGGGGAGATGATTATGGTGATAGAAAGTAAGGCATTTCTTGGTGTACTAACCCATGATTGCGATAGATATCTTGGAAGGAAGATTAACAAAAGAAATAGAACCTTTGATTTCATTAAAGGATTTGCGGTATTTTTTATGGTTATAGTCCACGTATTATCAACTTATTCTACAAATGATATTCAAGAATCTCTGTTTGGTGAAGTTATTGATTTTTTAGGGAGTCCTCCAGCAGCTCCTGTTTTTATGTTTTCAATGGGTGTTTTCTATATTCTATCTTCAAAATCAGATAGTTTGAAGTATGGAATCCTAAGAGGGTTTAAACTCCTCTTATTAGGGTCTCTCTTGAGTTTTTTAAGAACTGATCTCCTTGTTTTATTGAACAGTAATTCTGTTCAAATAGATTATTGGGATACCAATATGTTATCTAGTATTTGGGAAGTCGATATTCTTCAATTTGCAGGTTGGGCATATATTTTGATGAGCTTAATTAAGCGATATTTTAAGAAGCCTATCTGGTGGTTAATGATTGCAGTGGGTATTATGGGAGCTAGTCCGGTTTTATGGGGCGTATCGTCAAATATAAAAATTATAGATTGGATCTTTAATTTTTTATGGGGTTACGAAGATCTAGTGTATTTCCCTATATTTGGCTGGTTGTTTTATCCTTTGATAGGTATGATATTTGGGGTATACATGAAAGCTTGTTCTAATATTGAAGATCTATTTAAATCCTTCTTTAGATTAGGCTTAGCTTTATTTTCTATTGGTAGTGTTGTTATAATCACTGACTATGATTTCCATGTAGGTGATTATTACAGAAGTGGTCCGGGATTAATGGTATGGATATCTGGATTCGTTTTTATTTGGTTATGGATAAGTAATAAGATCATTCAGAATGTAAAAGAAAGTAAACTTTTAAATATTATTTATTATTGGGGTAAAGAAACTCCGTCAATATATTTTATCCACTGGCTTCTAATCTCGTGGGGAACTATAATATTTGCAGAACAAAAACAAGGATATTTTACAACAATTTTGTTGATGGGAGTCGTATTGTCAGCATCTCATTTGTTATCAAGAATATATAAATAAGTTAAAAAAGGGTTGAAAATTTGAATTAGTATACAATGTGGATTCTTCAACTTTTCAACCTTTTATGCTGCATTTTTTAGATATTCCTCTTCATCTTTTTCCTTTAATCATTTTAAACTTCAAACCAAAAAGCTACTCCTTTTTGAGTATTATATACACCATAGTTTATTTCATGAGCATCAAAGATACTTTTGACGATAGAAAGTCCCAGTCCAGTTCCTTCTATGTCTCTATTGTGGGAAGTATCTACCTTATAAAATCTTTCCCATACTTTTTCAAGTTCTTCATCTGTAAAAGATTTGCAATCATTGTGAATTTCTATTCTTGTTTTACTTTTTAACGTTATTCCTTTTATATTAATTTTTGAATTTTTAACAGTATATTTTACTGCATTGCTAAATAAATTTAAAAAAACAGCACTTATTTTCTCACTATCAACAAAACAAATACCAAACTCACCTGTTATATTAACTAAAAGTCTATTCTTTGACAGTAATTTTTCAAATGTTTGTACCACATCATTAATGAGAACCAACATATCTATATTTTCTTTTTCTATTTTTATATCCATGCTATCATATTTAGAAATCCTAAGCATTTCAAAAATCAATTTATCCATTCTTCTGATTTCATCAGTAATAACATCAATATATTCATCTCTTTCCTCTTCATTTACATCGTCTTTTATGCCTTCTGCATAACCTTTGATAACACCTAGAGGAGTTTTTAATTCGTGGGAAGCATTTGCGATAAATTCTTTTCTTGCCTGTTCTTGTTTTACTTCCTTCTCATAGTCTTCCTTCAATTTTTCATTAGCAACAGTTAGATCTTTCAATGCAGTTTCTAAACTCGAAGAGAGGGTATTAAGGCTATTTGACAGTTTCCCTAGTTCATCTTCTCTTGTTACATCCAGCTTTCTATCAAAATCCATTTTTGCCATGTCATCTGCCACATTTGTTATATTAAGGATGGGTTTTGTCACACTAATTGAATAAATAATTGATATTATCAATGATAGAATCAAAGAAAAAACAAAAAAGTAAGGGTAGAAGTTTTTAATCACACTAAGAGTCTCACTTATTGGTTGAAGTGATGCATTGACAAAAAATATTGTTTTTACCCCTTCTTCACTGGTGATTCCCTTTGTCAAATCCACTTGTTTTATCCCCGTATGAGGTATTTCACTGATTTTGTATTCAACACCATCAACGTTTTTTGAAACTAATTCAACATAATTCGTCTCTTCTGTCTCTGTACGATTTGGAAGCGTAAGGTTATCTTTTATATCTACGATTTTTACATTATTTTTAAAGTTTTGGTATTCACTCTCAGTTGTTTCATCATTTTCTAGCGTCACACCATCTATACGAGTAGGTACAATGACTTCACTGTCTCGTAAGTATCCCACCAGTTCTATTGTATCGCCTTTATTCAAGTTAATAATCATATAACGTTCCGAAGAGATAAAGAAATCAAAATAGTTGTTCTCACTATCAACCGTTGTGATTAAAACAAAATTAGATTCATTCTTCTCATGCCCTAATTTCTCATTTGATTCATTTTTCTCATGGTCTGATTCCTCGTTTGATTCATTATCATTATCCTTCTCATACCTAATAGCCATAGTTACATTGTTTGAAGAAGAAAAAAGATTCGTTTGTCTATATAATTCTTCCTTATTCCAATTATTTTGACTGTAAGCATTAGCAAATTCATTAATGCTTTTTATGGTATTTTCTATTTTTATATTTTCATAAAAGTTATTAAAATAAATATCAAGGGCAAATACTATACCTGTTATCATGATGACAAAAGCAAAAAAGATAGTTGCAAAAAGTTTTAAACTTAGGGATTTTTTCATTCCGTTACCTCAAACTTATACCCTTTTCCTACAACGGTACGAATGTATTTGGATACTTTTCCAAGTTTCTTTCTAAGGGTTTTAATATTTGTGTCAACTATCCTTCCGTCACCAAAATAATCGTATTCCCATATTTCATTTATAAGTACATCTCTTGAATAAACTCTTCCTTCATTTTGAGCAAGTTTTGATAACAGATCAAATTCTCTAGCCGTTAAAGTCACAGGCTTTTCCTCCACTTTTACGTTTAAACATTCAATATCAATAAATAATATTCCTTTACAAATAGTGTTACTGCTATCCTTTTCATAGGTTCTATTTAGCAGAGCCTTAGCCCTTGCTACAAGCACCTTTGGACTAAAAGGTTTTGTTACATATTCATCAGCCCCGTATTCAAAGCCCATGAGTTTGTCAGCTTCTTCACTTCTTGCACTTAAAATAATAATTAAAACTTTAGACTTTTGTCTTAACCTTTTACAAACTGAGAAACCATCAAGTTTCGGTATCATAATATCTAAAAGAACAAGATTTATATCTTCTGCTTCAAAGATTTCAATGGCTTCTTCACCATCAAATGCCGAAAAAACAGTATAATTATCTTTTTTTAAATAGTCACAAATAATTTTGTTCATTCTTTTATCATCTTCTACTACTAAAATATTCATTGTATTTACTCTCCTTTGCAAATACTAAACTACACCTATTTATATTATATCAAATGTGTGTAGTTTAGAAAATTTACAATATAGCCTTTAACACTCTTTAGTCATTGTCACCTCTATGTGATGATTCGCCAGCTTCATCTTCGCCATTATCTTCTCCCGAATCATTGTCGCTGTCTCCTCTTTCAGATCCACTATCTTCACCCTTTGCTTCTAATCCTTCCTCATGTCTTGAATCTTCTTCCTGGCCTTCTTCTCCATCTTCAGAGTCTGATCTTTCTTCTCTTCCTTCGTCATTTCCTTCCGCATGGGAGTCTTCGCTGTCACCTTCTTCTGAATTATTATCTCCTCTTTCAGATCTACCATCTTCACCCTTTGCTTCTGATCCTTCTTCATGCTTTGAACTTTCTTCTGCTCCTTCTTCTTCCTCTTCAGAGTCTGATCTTTCTTCTCTTCCTTCGTCATTGCCCTCCGCATGGGAGCTTTCGTTATTTTCGTCTTCATTGTTATCTTCTTCTGATTCATTGTTATTATCTTTTCTTTCAGCTTTACCATCTTCACCTTTTGCTTCTGATCCTTCTTCATGTCTTGAACTTTCTTCTGCACCTTCTTCTCCATCTTCTGAATCTGATATTTCTTCTATTTCTTCGTAATTGCCTTCTGCATGGGATGCTTCGTTATTTTCGTCTTGGCTGTTACCTTCTACTAAATCAATTTCATTATCTTCTCTTCCACTTTTACCATCTTCACCTCTTAATTCTGATCTTTCTTGATGTCTTGAATTTTCTTCCTTACCTTCTTCTCCATCTTCGAAGTCTGATCCTTCGTCTATTCCTTCATCATTACCCTCTGCATGTGATGCTTCTTTAGCTTCGTTTTCGCTGTTACCTTCTTCTGAATCAATTTCATTATCTTCTCTTTCAATTTTACCGTCTTCGCCTCTTGATTCTGATCCTTCAATATGTGTTGGATTCATTTCTGGTCCTTCTATGGAATCTCTAAAATTTGTACTTGCCAATGCTGCTGTCGTTCCTCCTAGCGCCATTAATCCTACTAGACCTATTATCATTATTTTTTTCATTGTTTTTTCTCCTTTTCATATTAATTTTGTACTATTTTTTTTGTTTTAACCAATAGTCATTCTCTATAAAACCTACTTTAATTAAATTTCAGTAAGGCCTTTTATAACTTACAATCCATCACCTCCGTTTATTAACTTGTTCTCAGTATAATAAACCTATGTGTAGATAATGTGAGTCTTGTTTGTGTGTTAAAAGAAAATGGAAAATTTTAAATATATCAGGTCATTTTGTTTATCCTCCATAATGAACGCAAAAATGACTGAAACCTCATATTTGGATTCAGTCATTTTTTTACTCCTTACCTTGATTAATTTTATCTATTTCTACCATAACCTTAAAGCCTGTTTTAAATCAGTGATTTTTTATTTCATAAGCATAGTATTTTACACCCCTATATTCTCCATTTCCTTTTTTATAGTTATAGGCAACTTTATATATAAACTTATTTCCTGATTCATTGAAAATAATGGTATTCCAATTGTGATATTCATCGTATAGTTTTTCTACTGGTAGTTTTTGAATGTTTCTAATTTTATCACCATCAATTACACCCATAAAGGTATGGCTTTCTGTATTATAGTTTATAAAGGGTTTTTTATAATAATTGTAGCTTATTATGTTAGAATCACTGCTAAGGTTGATATCGAAGTAAACGCCTTCCGGTTTATCTTTAGCTATTATTGTCAACTTGTCGTTTGCTATATTATATCGTACAATGCTCCCTCCTTCTTTGTCCATAGCAGCAAAGTAGATATTCTTTTCATCCCCTGATATAAGAGAGTTGCTTTGACCTAATACTTTTTTTATCTCTTTTATTTCCCTTAAACTATTAGAATCACTTAATCTATATTCACAAATACTTCCAGGTGCTCCATTCATATAGAAGGCATCCTTAGATTTATTATATATAAACCCATCTCTATTGAGATACTCTAAACTAAGTTTTTCATATTCAAAGGATTTGCTTTTAACTATTTCCCCTGTATCTATATTTAATATTCTTATAGTATCTGTATAATTATCTGGAAACCCACTTATGATGCTTATATATTTATTACTTTCTCTTACTAATTTAGTGTCAAATACCCATACAAACTCCATATCACTCTTAATATTGAATTTCGGATCTTTTTCATTTTGTCGTTTTACTATTTCGTATAATACAGAGCCTGCCTCATTTGAGAACTTCTTAATATAATAATCACTATAGTCATCTTCAATTTCTTTTTTCAAACTTGATAAATCATACACTTCTTTAGTAGTATCATTGACTAGATCATAAATATAGAATTTAAGATTATCTAAATACAGCACTTTTTTATTGTGGAAAATTGTTGAATTTGTCCTCCAAACTGCATGTTTTATTGTCTTAATTTTTATGATCTTTGATGTCTTTATATTAATATTAAATATATCATAGGTATGGTCATTATCGCCCCTTCCCCTAAATGCAATAATATTTTCATCATCTTTCCAGCAAACAGGATCTATTTCTTTGCCTTTAATATTTATTTCCTTCAGTTTTTCTAATCTAAATATATCCATCTTCTGCTTTTCAGCCTCTTTTTTAACATCATTACTTATAAGTATATTCTTTTCCTCCAATACTTCCTCGGACTTTATTGGTGCCGATATATCATTCTTATTAGTATCTCCCTCTCCTTTAACATCGTTAATCAATACCATATTCTTATTCTCAGGGCTACATGCGATAAAGATTAATGACAAAGTAATAAGTAATACTAATGATGTAACTCTTCTAATACTTTCTTTTTTCATGCTTCCTATCTCCTTTAGCTTCTTTTAGGATTAATTGTAACATTTACTTTTTTCCATACTTACTTACGTTGTTTCCAAGTTGTTTCTAAGAGAAGGAATTTTTATTTTAATCTTTATTACTTCACCGTTTTCTATAGCTATCTCTCCATTATGATGTTTTACTATTTCATTACATATGTATAGACCCAATCCGCTACTATACTCTTCACTGTCCTTTGAAGCCTTTACAAATGGTTCAAATATATTATTATAAACATCTTCTGGAATTTTCTCTCCCCTATTTATTACTTCAATCATGAAATAGCCATCTTTTTCAGAGCTTTTTATAAAGATCTTTTCTCCACTATGGGAATATTTTATCGCATTATCTATAATATTTATTATCAGCTGCCTAACCTTATTGGTTTTACCCAAAATAGCACCCTCTCCAATATCTCTAGATAGTTCTAAATGATATTTTCCAGCCTTAATATCCATGTCATAACATATTTCCTTTAAGAGCTTTTGCATGTCAATATCCTTCGTTTCCTCTTCTAAAGCTGACATACCTCTTGAAATACTAATCAGATCCAAAACAAGTCTATGCATTCTCTCACTTTCCATATAGATTCGCTCCACTGCCCTCTTTTTAAATACTTCATCCTCCACATTTTCATCTAAGAGCATTTGTGAATATCCTGAAATTGCTGTTAAAGGTGTTTTTAACTCATGGGTTACGTTGTTAAAGAACTTCCTTCTCCCCTCTTCAAGCCTTTGCACCTTGTGCTTTTCCCTATTGATTGTATCAATCTGACTTTTTATTTTACCCTTCATATCCATAAATTCCTTAGATAAAATGCCGATTTCATCATTGCTTTCAATTTCTAAATACCTTTCATAATCACCGTCACCGACCCTTTTTACTTCTTTTGTTAGAGTTGTTATGGGTTTTATTATTTTAGAAGTAAATGCAAGAGAAAGAATAAATATCATTATAAATATCCCACATTCAACAAAGGTTATCATATCTATTACCTTTTTATTCTCCCTATATAACCATCCATAATTTCTATTTATATTAATTATTCCTATAAAGTTTTCTTCATAATATAGAGGATAGGCAAAGGCAGCATAGATACCATTATCACTATATTGCAAGTTTACAAGAGCTTTTCCTTCCAATGCGGCCTTCGTAACCTTTTCTATCGCTCCCCTTGCTGAAGAATTAATATTGCTCTCTATTACCGCTCCCTTTATATTTCTTATCTGGCTATCACAATTATGGGTAGATGTAAAATAATATAGTATATCGTAGGATATGATCTTTAGACCCTCTTCATTAAGGGGTAAATTGTTCGTCAGCAGTCTATAGCCTATATATTCTCTGGAGTTATTCATTATATCGCTCATGGAGTTCTTTATAGAGTTTTCTAGCTTTGTATCAAATACCTGCCTTATTAAGATATTCAAGGCAATTCCTGAGAGCAAAAGTATTATGGATAATACTAAAGTAAACTTTAATTTAATACTACTTCTCATTGCTTTATCACCTCATGACATAACCTACTCCAAATACAGTTTCGATAATAGATTGTCCATTTTCTAAATCGAGCTTTGATCTAAGTCTCCTCACATGAATATCAACTGTTCTCATCTCACCTTGATATTCGACTCCCCAAATCCTATCTATAAGCTTATCCCTTGAAAAAACTCTATTCTTGTTTTGAACTAAGAATGCCAATAGATCATATTCCTTCGGTTTTAATTTAACATCTTCACCTTTTTTCAATATCCTTCTACTTTTTAGATTTATCTGTACCTCTCTATTTAGCTCGATAAATCCGTCTTTTCCGCTAAACTTACTGTATTTTTCAACCCTTCGCAGTGCTACCTTTACCCTTGTCAGCACTTCTTTTATATGAAAGGGCTTTGTTATATAGTCATCGGCTCCAAGTTCAAGTCCTAAAACTCTGTCTATTACATCACTGCGAGCTGTAAGCATAAGTATTGGTACTTTGTACTTAGAATTTATAAACTTACAAAGTTCAAATCCGCTTTCATCTGGTAGGTTTATATCGAGCAAAGCTAGATGGGGGTTATATTCCTCTATAGCTTCCCTTGCTTTCCTTGCAGAGTATGTACTTTTAACCTGGTATCCTTCGCTTTTTAATGCAAATGTTAATATGTCATTTATGGAGAACTCATCTTCCACAACAAGAATCTTAAAAGACATTATATCTCCCCCTAATTTCTATTGTTAGGCCATAAATTTTACTCAATTTTAACTCTTAGGACTTTAGCTATTCGATTGGATTTTTAAGAAGCAGACAAGGCTAGAAAAGTGAACTTATTTAGCTTTAGCTAAGCAAGTTCACTTTTCATTTTTCCGTCTCTATCTAAACTCTCAAACTCATTGATTTTCTATTTTATTCCAAATTCAAGTATATCATATTTTTAGAAAAATATGGAATTATTTTCCCTAGTCCTTCACCATAGCTCTGCTCTCAGTGACTTTGGCTGTTTTCCATCAATGTCAGTGAATCCATAACGTTCTGACACCTCTGACGTTATTAGTATTTTCCCTGTATCCTTAATAGCATTATCATCATTGGCCAAGGCTGCAATACATCTGCCCACAAATTGTGGAGACTCCATTTTACTAATATCTATGGAATTATTATATTTCGCAAGTTCAACCATACCTTCAGTACTTACCTGTCCAGGATATAACGAAAAAACAGGAACATTATACTCTTTTAATTCATATGCCATATCAGTTGATAATCTATCTACCGATGCCTTACATACTCCATACGAAACATTATTTAAGTACCGCCTGCCACCATAAAATGATATATTAACAATCATTCCGCTTTTTTGTTTTGCCATCATCTCAGCGGCAAATTTACTAGCAACATAGTTTGATCTTACTCCTACAGTATAGTTATCATCCCACAGCGAGATCGGCTGTTTCCAAAAGGGATTATTGAAGAAATACTCTTCTAGTGCATGTATTCCCCCACCCCAAGCATTATTCACCAGTATATCTATCTTGCCCTGTTCATCCATAACGCGTTTATATAGTTCTTCCACTTCCTCATCCTTAGAATGGTCACATCTTTGAGCTATACCAACACCACCAAGTTTTGTTACTTCCTCAGCTGTCTTATATATGCTTGTTTCCTTTAAAAAGTCTGATAATATTTCATCCTTTTCTGTACGTCCTGTAACATATACAGTTGCGCCAAATTCAGCAAGTCCTAGCGCTATACCCTTTCCAACACCCCTACTAGCTCCTGTAACAATCGCAACTTTACTTTTAAGACTAATCATGAAAAACCGCTCCTTTCTAGTAAAATATCTAATATTAGAATCAACAAAATTTACTTTTGTTAATATCAATATTAGCTATTTCACATCATAGTTTCATGATTTTTCTTGCTGTTTATTTTCACTTTTTTATAGGTACTAAGATTTGAACATTTCCGGCATTTGAATAATCCTTACCATATATATTTACCATTCCCAAGCCGTTAGGGTTAAGCTCTATCTCCTTTAACATAATCCATTTATATAAGTCATCAGTAAATCTTTCTCTTATATCAAACATATTACCATTATATAAAAATTTGGCATACCATCCTTCTGGTACAATACGTGGTTGAAACATTGATTCACCACTATGTTGATGAGTTTCCTTGCCATAGAATATGGTGTACTTTCCATTCTCCTCTCCATGGCAGTTTACTACTGTGTAAAATCTTTCATGCTTTAGATAACTAGCTTTTTCAGACTCCCTCAAAAAAGTAGCTCCAGTTGATTTCATTAACATTTCAAATCTATCCTTGTTTAAATCTACCTCTAAATACATCCCTTCTAAATATAAATCATTTAGATATTCACAAACTCCTTTTAGTGTGAGAGCACCCTTATAATTAATTATATCTCGCTCTACGACAGTCGCTTTCTCAACTAAATTTGTATTAATTTTTTTATCTCTACAGCTAGATGGCGAAATACCAAATTGCTTTTTAAATGCCCTACTGAAAACCTCAGGATATTGAAACCCTAAGTCATAAGCAATATCAATTACAGAATCATCACATGCCTTTAATCGATGATATGCCAATGTGAGTTTTCTGCCTAAAATATATTGCTTAAGGGTCTTTCCAACAACGGTTTTAAACATCCTATTAAAGTGGAATTCAGATACACAGAATCTTCGTGCGATGTCTTCAAGGGACAACCGTTCATGAGTATTTCCTTCTATGTACTCAATCGTATTATTAATCAACCTAATATAGAGATTCATACATTCTCCTCATTTCTCTATTTATAAGGATTTTATCGCTATTACTTCATACTGAAAAAACCATCATTACTTCCATCTCTTTTTTCTATTATACCGTGTTTTATATGTTCTAGCCTGACTATGATTTCTTAAGTTATCTTACATTCTTATACATTATTTTCTATCAGCATAGCACCAACCTAACCTGCAATCATATAATATAGCAAAAATAAGGGCATACGTTATAAATAGTTCTTATATTTAAAAGTATTTTCATAAAAATTTATATACCTTAACAATAAATGAGAGGTGAATTAAATGAAGAAAAAAACAGAATTAACAGGAACCGTAATTTATCCAAATGATCCTGGATATGAGCAGGCACGTATGAACTGGAACCCCTTCACAAATGCCTTCCCCATCGTTTTTGTTTTTGCACACCAAAATGAAGATATAGCAAATGCTGTTAAATGGGCACGTGAAAATGGTGTACCTATACGTATGCGTAGTGGAAGACATTCATTGGCAAAGGATTTTTCACAGGTAGATGGTGGAATAGTTATAGATGTCAGTCAAATGAGAAAGGTTATGTTGGATAAGGTTAATGGAATTGCCACTGTTCAAGCCGGAATACGTGTAGGTCCACTTGTAAGGATGCTTGCTAAAGAAGGCGTCTTAGCTCCTTTTGGAGATAGCTCAAGCGTTGGTATAGGTGGAATCAGTACAGGTGGAGGAATCACGGTTGTTCAACGTACAACGGGACTAATCTCTGATAACATTTTAGCTGCCACCATAGTCGATGCCAATGGCGAGGTTATCCATGTCAGCGAATGTAGTAATCCCGATCTGCTATGGGCTATTCGTGGAGGCGGAGGTGGAAATTTCGGTATTATAACCTCCTATAAATTTAAAGTACGGGCTGCGCTTTTCCAAGTTGGAATATATCAAATTGTTTGGCCATGGGAACAGTTAGAAGAGGTTATCGATACATGGCAGAAATGGGCTCCATCTGTTGATGAAAGATTAGGTTCAATAATAGAAGTTTATTCACAGATGAATGGATTACTCCAGTCTCAGGGAATTTTCCTCGGACCTAAAGCAGAGCTTGAAAAATTGTTAGCACCTTTAACAGGAGTCGGAACTCCAATCAAAATATTTATTAAGGAAGTTTCACTACTGGAAGCTATAGATTTCTGGATACCAAATAAACCACTATCTATCGATCAGAATGCCACATATTCATCTACCTGGCTAGATCAATGCTTACCGGAAGAAGGGCTCAAATCAATTCGAAACTTTCTAGAAAAAACCGCTGGAACCTCTAATTTCTTTTTCCTTAACTCCGGTGGCGCTATGAATCGTATATCTTCCAAGGAGACTGCTTTCTTTTGGCGTAATACAAGATATTATACAGAATGGAATGCTAAATGGACTGAAGACTCCGAAGCTCAAAGGAATATCAAGTTAGTTGAAAGCGCACGTATAGAGCTACAGCCATATACAATAGGTTCATATGTCAATGTCCCTGACTTAGGCATTAAAAATTACGGTCAAAAATATTATGGTGACAATTTTGAACGACTTCAACGAATCAAAGCAACATATGACCCAGAAAATGTTTTCAAATTTGCACAAAGTATACCTCCTGCTTCTAAATGCTAATCTTAGATGTTAATGATAAAAAAGGTCTTCCTTAAGGGGTAGCCCTTTTATCTTGGACTAAATGCGAGGACCCTACTTTTCCATAATCAACCTAAATTTTAGAATCTCATATTTCATAGAAAAAAAGAAGGTAAATCCTTATTATTTTAGGATTGCCTTCTTTTATAATTATTTATTGAAATTTACTTTTTTTCGAATAACCTCTTAATTTAATCAAAGTTTATCTAGACAGATAGTCCTTGATTTTCAAATTCTTCTTTTATTTTACCATAAGCTTCTTGTGATTTGATTTCTACCTTTTCTTCTTTTCCTCTTACTATAAACTCTACTGTATCTTCATTTGCTTTTTTTCCTACAGTAATTCTAATAGGTATTCCAATTAGTTCTGCATCTTTAAACTTTACTCCTGCTCTTTCATTTCTATCGTCTAAGATAACTTCAATACCCTTTGCACTTAGTTCTTTGTATAATTTTTCTCCTAATTCAACTTGTTCTTCTTTCTTAGTACTAACTATTGTTATCACTACATGGTATGGAGCTACAGCAAGTGGCCAAATAATTCCATTTTCATCATTATATTGTTCTATTATTGTTGCCATGGTTCTAGATACTCCAACACCATGGGAACCCATAAGCATAATTTGATCTTTACCATTTTCATCGAGGTAAGTAGCATTTAAGGCTTTACTGTATTTTGTACCAAGCTGGAATATATTACCTACTTCATTCCCTCTATCCATCTTCAATGTACTATCACATTTTGGACATTTATCACCTTCATGTACTAGTAAAACATCTTCTACGATTTCACCTTCAAAATCTCTTCCATAGTTAACATTTTTTATATGATAGTCGGTTTCATTGGCTCCAACTACAAAGTTTTTCATCTTAGTTACTCTAGAATCCACTAATAATCTTACTTTCTTTTTTAAACCTATTGGGCCTGCAAAGCCCACATTGGCTTCAGTAACTTCTTTTATGATATCTTCATCTGCAAGTTCAAGTTCATGCTCTGGAACTTCAAGGACTTTAACTAATTTAACCTCATTAAGATCTCTATCTCCTGGTATACATACGGCTACTACTTCATCCTTTACTTTAAAGACTAGAGTTTTAACGAACCTTTCTGCCGTTAGTCCAAAGAACTCCACTAGTCCATCTATAGTTTTAACTGATGGAGTGTGAGCCTTCTCTTTTTCTAGTTGCTCCACATTTTCCTCATGAATATCATAACTGCATGCTGCCTTTTCATCTGTAGCAGCATAGTCACACTTGTCACAATAAGCTATTTGAGTCTCTCCTACCTCAGACATGGCTATAAACTCGTGTGAGTCACTTCCTCCCATGGCTCCTGAATCACCTTCAACTACTTTAAAGTCTAGTCCACATCTTGTAAATATTTCCTCATAGGCTTTCCACATTTTGAAGTAAGCCTTTTTCATTCCTTCTTCATCTCTATCAAATGTATAAGCATCTTTCATGATAAATTCTCTACATCTCATCAAACCAAATCTAGGTCTTTTTTCATCTCTATATTTAGTTTGTATTTGATAAAGACTCAGTGGAAGTTGCTTATATGACTTTACCTCGTGTCTTATAAGGTCAGTAAAAATTTCTTCATGGGTTGGTCCTAAACAAAATTCACGGTCATGTCTGTCTTTTAATCTAAACATCTCCGGTCCAAAGTCATCCCATCTACCACTTTGCTTCCAAAGCTCAGAAGGTTGGATTGCTGACATCAATACTTCCTGTGAATCTATTGCATCCATCTCTTCTCTTACTATGTTCTCAACTTTCTTAATTACTCTATATCCTAGAGGTAAATAAGAATATACACCCGATACTAATTTTCTTATCATACCCGCTCTTAAAAGCAGCTGATGACTTGGTAATTCTGCTTCTGAAGGCACTTCTCTTAATGTTGGCGTGTATAGCTTTGACATTCTCATAATCATTTTCTCCTTTATCTTTTTTTAATAGTTTTATAATTTCCTATGTACTATAAAAAACCCCCGTCCTCTTGCAAGGGACGAAGGTTTTCCGCGTTACCACCCTAATAGACTATTAAATTTAATAGTCCTCTCATTTTAATAACGGCAAAAACCGTCTAGGCATACTCTATTCAACCTAGAAGCTCTGGGACTGGTTCAATATTAAGAGAGTCAGAAATCTTTCAGCCAAGGATTTCCTCTCTATAGGCTGTTAATATCTACTATTTCCCTTCAAAGCATTTAGGATATTCTAGTTCTATGATTCTAAAACTTTATTTGCTATAAAAGATTATATTCTAGAGTTTGTTATTTCTTGCTTTATAATACTAAAAAAATTTTTCTTTGTCAATCTAAAATACATATTGCTTTACTAATTAATGTCATAGATCTCTCTGTATAATTCCTAGCAAATAATACAATTACATGATTTAGAGAAAATTTCAGTTATTTATGATAAGGTTTATCGTTTTGACATGTATCAATCTAGGATAAGTGTTATTAACTTAGTATGCTCAACTAGATTCTCTTCTTCTAAATGTTTAATAACAGACTCCAAATATGTCTTGTCAGGAATAATAGTTTTTGACAATGATTGAATCAGTCTAAGCGCCAAGTCATCATTCATTCCTTTATTATAGGCGGCTAATCCAACTAAGTTAAATTTCACCAATCCGTAAACCACACATAATTTCAAATATGAAGTCCAAATATCATTCAATTTGAAGAGGTCACTACTATAAATAAAAACATAGTTTACAAGAAAATTCTCTAAGATATAGGATTTTTTATCTAAATAAGGTTTTAGATATTTTTCATAGTTTCTCTTATAGTGCTTTTCTAGGTCCTTATCCTTAACCCTTCCGAAAACGTCTAGGACTTGCATTAAGTATTCTATATAGTGTTTTGAGAAAAAGCTAATACTATCGCCTTCTTTAAACTTCATCGAAAGTATGGTATTTAAATGATGAAACTGCTGTCTATTTTGAAGTTTATTTGCGTTTGGAGTGGGTTGAAATTTTCTTGAGTTAATGAGGTCTTTTGCCTCTTTAATCTTTGATAGTATTTCTTCGTAATGAACATCAGAAAGATCAATGCTTGCTACGACTAGATTTAAGAAACGGCCTACAATTGCCACTCTTTCACTTAACTCAATTGTTCGAGTTTGCAAGAGGTCAATAACCGTTGTTCTGATTTCTTTGACAATTTCTAATTGCTTCAAATCTCCAACGCTAGGTGAAACTACATACATGTCATTAAACTTTACTGTATCGGTAATATGTTCGAATTCAATACCATTCTCATTTAGTAAAGCCAGTTCAGCGGCAACAGAACAAGACATTTCTAATCCACGTTCTATTACATCATTTACTACAATACTTGTTCGAGGATAACTTTTACATGTTTTTGACAAACTATCCTCTCCCATGTTGATGAATATTTCGCAAAGATTATTCTGATTTAAAAACGGACACCCCATTTCGTTATTTAGATTAATGATTGCAAAGTCGTCATCATTGATAGATTTTTCGTTTATAGAAAGTCCTGTTTTTACAATCTCTTTAATGGTGTCATTTTCGCTTTGAATATACTTCTCATAGGTGCTTTTATCGATGATTATTTTCCATCGCTCACAACAGGTGTCATGGCATTTGATCGGGTCACACTGAAACTTACTATAATATTTAGGTTGTAATATTTTGTATTGTTTATCAAAAGTCATATTTTTACGTGATCTCCTTATCAGTTTTTTATTCCAAAGTATATCATAAGTACAAACCATCTCATAGATATATGGGTGCTTGTAAGATTCTTTTAGATTAATTGCATTCTTAGACTTGTTTCCCTCTTCTTTTGTTGTTGCATTATACTATCTTAACAATATTTAAATAAGCTCTTATCCTCTAATATGATAGTATTGCTCTATTGGAGAATACTAGTCAAATCTATTTTATATAAATTGCATTTAAAGGACATGAAACAAGACAAGTTCTACACTTTATACATCTAGAATTATCTACTTTAATTACGTCTTCTTTTAAGATTATATTAACAGGACATGCCTCTACACATTGTTCACAAGAGTTACACTTGTCATAGTTGATTTTTATTATCATATTTCTTCACCTCATCTTTAACTGTCATTATAGTTATTCTATATATTTATATCTTAATTACTACTCTTTTCTCAACTTCATTATTATTGTATCAATACCAGCAGGATTTTTTCCACCTTTTTTATAATCTTTAAATCCAAACTGCATATATAACTTTCTTGCAGCTTCACCAGCTTTCACATTATGAGAAAAGGTCTGCACAAATATAGGTTTTTTAGTATCTAAATAATCAACTGATGTTTTTAATAATTGATAACCATATCCTTTTCCTCGGCTCTTTTTTCTAACTGCTAACCAGGATATTTCATTCTGAGTTTTATTAATTGCAATTATTCCTTCAATATCTTTACTAGTATTTAAAACACAAAAAGCTGATGAATTATATATGCATTCTTTTATTCCTTTTTTAAAATTTTCACATCCTACCATTTCACCAAATAATGGTTCCACTTCTCTAGCTAATTCTAGCCATGCATTAAAATCTTGATCTGTAACAAGTCTAACCATAAGTAACCTCTCTTTCTATATTCAATACTTCAGTCTACTACATCTTTCCGGACAAAATAATAAGGGCGTGTCTGCTATTTATGATATAGTTTACTGTAACTGGCCTAACAGCGATTTCTATTCGAATTTTATATACAGTTATTATCCCATGTACCACAAGAAACACCCCACATTGATATTCCTACAGAAAAGTTAGTGCGCCATCGTAACTTACGTTAAGTACCTTGGGTCTAATATCTACGTACGCACTTTCTGAATTGAATGTTTCGTTATTATCTAATTGCTCAATACTTTCATGTTTACCTCCAGTGGAAAATACTGTTATAAAGCAGTCGTCAAAATGATATCGGAACCCATCAGCCGCACATTCATGCCCTCTAATTAGAATATCAAATCCAAATCTTTTTCTAAATTCATTAAACTGTTCCTGAGTAAATTGAAATCTTTTTGAATTTTCTTTTAAATCTCCATCGTCTTTATATGGATCACTCCACATAATGTTATGACATATATTCTTCCCCACATGATCCACAATTGATTGATCTGTTAAATCTGATAATACATTTAAATGATTATAGAATTCAGAACTCTCATACTTTGGTCTCGGAATGCCTCCATGAACTGCAAGAAGGGTTTGATATCTATTTTTAATTGCAGCGATATATGATAATGAATTGAAGAGATCAAGATACCGCTCAAGCAAAGTTGGCTTAAAGAACTTATTTTTTAAACTTAGTGCTTTTAAATAGTGTGGAAAATACATCTCTTCAGGATCTTCTTCCGGTATTCTGTATGGGAGTGTCAATGACCCATCATCCTCTAAAATACCACCATCATGGTTCCCACGCAATAAAAAAATATATTCAGGAAACAAGTATTTCAATATCAATACACGTTCCATGAGCTTTAAATGCACGCAACCTCTATCCACATAATCTCCAGTAAACACAAGCCTCATTTTCTGATTATTAACAACTTTTTCATAGAAGTCTATTGATTGTAAAGCTCTTTTTAATGATTGATCATCTGAATGTAAATCACCTATAAAAACATACTCATAAGATTCATTAAACATATATATTTTATGTGCACTTTTAGCATCATTAATTTCTTCTAAACTGATGTTAAAGCATGTACCTTGTTTCAATATTTCTGCATTTTTAGCACAAACTTCATCTTCATGAATCTCTACAACTTTTTCGATTAAATACTCATGAAAAAGGCTGAAATCTTTTAAATCCATATGATATAAATCTTCATTCTCTAGTAGTCGATCTTTGAACCAAAAAGAATTCACTATCTCATCCAACTTTTTTTTCAAATCTTCTCCTGAATGATATACCTTATTAGTTACGTTTTCTTTTACACGCTTTAAGAATTCTATTCTATTTAATATCTGCATATTACCTCCTGATAATCAAACGAATTTACTCAGTAAAGAGACGAAGATATCCGAGTTGAAGAATTGAATTAATCTTCTTCATCACCTCATTGTATACCTTATATATATCCTTATCCAGCTTTAAGTAAGCCACTATTTATTTTGCTAACTGACGATTAACACCTATTGCTTCACTAATCGATACACTAGGTGCCTCAGTATAATTCTTAGCAAGTAATATAATTATTCTTCTTGCTATACTTATTTTTTATTTCTACTTCTTGATTTTAACATTTCCTTTGGTATATCTAAATAATCAATTGTTTCATCAATCAATAAGCGTATAATCTAAAGCTATATTTCTTTTTATACCTCTTTAATAATACTTAAATCCTTTGATTTATTGTTCTTTTCTTCAAATATACTTGAACGATTATTTCCTCTAGCAATCACGTGATCAAGTGTTCCTTCATAGTAAACTCTTAGTTTTCTAGCCATTTTTTATCAACCTCTTTTAGTATAGCATTTCAATTCAACTTCTCAACCCTAACCCCGTAAATCATCTTTATCTAAATAATGTAAATAGAAAGTATTACGATTGATTATTGCTTCTTCTGAGATATCTTGAATCGTAATCTTATTATAGTTCTTCTCCTTAAGCAAGCCTAGTAAAGCTCTTTTTATAGATTTTTTTGTTCGTATTACCCTTAAATCTGTCTTTTTGCTCATTATTTCCTCCTTTTGGTAAGAAAAAAATCAAAACTAAAAAAAGAGGAAATGAATGTTATGAGTAGAGAATTAAATTTTATTAATAAAAATCCTATGGTTTTTTTAGCTACAATAGATGAGAGTTGAAAACCTAAGGTAAGAGGCTTGGGAATTGTTCTTGCGGAGGAAAATAGAATAGTTTTGGCAACATCAAATAAGAAAAAGGTTTTCAGACAGCTAAAAGCTAACCCTCATGCAGAGTGGATATCAATGTCTAAAAATTCTTCGACGCTGAGAGTAAGTGGCGATGTAGTTTTTGAAGATGACATGAAAACTAAATTAAACATTATTGAAAACAATCCAGTAATAAAAAAACTTTATGCTAGAAGAGAAGATGAATTTGTAGAAGATTTTCTTCATGGATAAATATAGTAGAGTTCTAAATTCCTTAATTGAATATAAAAGGAATTTGTCGATATAAAAATATTTCTTATAGCAATAAGTAATATATAAACAAAAATGGGAGTTAGATCAAAAAGTTGAATTAGTCAACTTTTTGACTCTAACCCTTTGTTTTCTATCACTTGATTAAATCATTTCATGTAGCCTAAAAAATAATGCAAAGTAAGCATTATCTTTGATCCTTTGCAATTAAAGAATATGCTCTTTATAAAACTGTTAGGTATCCAATAAGAGTTTTGAAATCTCACTTAGCCTTTCATCGCTAATGCCAAGCTTTTTCTTAAATCTTTCATCATTCATTCTTTCAATAACTATCTTATCTGGAGAAATTTTATTAATAGCACTTTTTATTTTTCTTATTGACTCTTCCGTCTCATTGTAACCTTTAAGAATTGTTACTTCTAAAATAAATTTGCCTTTGTATTGTTTATTAAAAGAAACCATATTTGAAATATGTTCTTCTAGTGTATACCCGGCAATTGGTCTCTGAATTTTTTGGAAATCTTGTTCTGATATTGCTTTTATCTCTCCGATAACTTCATCACACATATTGGCTATTTTTATATATTCATCTCTACCCAGTAGGTATCCATTTGAAAGCAATCTTACAGATAATCCTTTACCTTTGATTAGGTCAATAATATTACTAATTTTATCATTTACTAAGGCTTCTCCTTTTGAGTTAATGAAAACTACTTCTGCTTTATTGTTTTCTATCATACTTTCTAGTTCTCTTAACGCACTCCCCATCTCATCAAATGACTGTGGCATATCTACCTTATTGTATGACCTTCCAATTGGACAGAATATACAATCAAAGTTACAATATTTCTCAGGGAGTATATTAACTTCAAGTACCCTTAGACCATCCTCCACATAAATATCTTTATAACTGAAACTACTCATTTTTCATTCCTCCCAAGGTAATTTAATCCATTGATAATTTCTTATTATTAACATCCAAAGTTGATATTTTAGTAAATCTTTGTGAACACTTTAATCCGACTACCCATTCAATTTCAAAAATTACAGCTGCTACTAAATAAAAACCATTCCATAATTACTAACTTCTTAAATTGGTATATTTTATATGACAATTAATATAATGATGATATTTCTTGGCATAATTTAAATAGAAGGAAAATAAAAAAAAACCACAGAAGTATTATTAAAATATCTCCCAGGCTTTTATCCTTCCGTGTACACAGTCAAATGTGCGTTTTCTCTCGGACCAGCCAGTTATAAACTGCGGAACCCTAGAAAACTAAATATATAAAATTTTTGTGATTAATAAGTTGCAACTTATAAATAAATTCTAGCATAGTACAAGGTCTTAATCAACTTTATTATTCTTTCTTCGCAAATATTTATTTTTTCATAAAATAATTGGTCAGGCTAAAACACATAAAACATAAAATAACTGTTTTGAAGTGCATGTTCTAGTCTGACGCCTTATCTATACATACTTCATTCTTTAATTAGATCTGCTGCAATTATATTCTATATATTTTCTTCTCCCCCATTCCAAAAAAGTTATCAACCTTTACAATATTATTATCCTGTCCTCTAATGTATCCTTCAAATGTTCCAAAAGGTCCTTCATAGTCACAATACATATTCATAAGTTTAAATTTAATATCATTTTTTACCTTGGGATAGAAGTTCAAATTAACCATCCGATATTTATCTTGGATATGCCATACTTCTGTATCCCTATAATCTCTTTTTCTTTTAACTTTAATTGGTCCTAATGGAACCATTTTCCCATTTATCCATAAACAATTTTCATTATATTTCTCAGGATCAATAACTTGATTATCAGTTAGATTGAACCCTGTCAATGTCCCATCATTAAGATGACCCATACCAGTAATCCAATCATATTTTAGAGTTTTGGGATAATACCCTTTATGATCATCTATAGCTGTAAAAGAATTAGATTTATCAAAATGTATTTCTTTATTATCGATTCTTAATATACCCTTCATTGGCATTAGTGCTTTATGGGAATAAAGGGGTCTGTTCTTCCCTAATGGATGACATATAACTATAGGCTGAGTGGTATGGAAGCATTCCAGCTTTAGATCAATTTCTGGACGATAACAATCTTTACTATGTTTCGCTTCAATAAACACTCTATTATTTATAATCTTATTTTTAATTTTTATACATAAATCATCGGAAGTGTATTGACTCTGGCTATCATACATACCCTTGCCTATTTTTGTTTTACATACTGGAACAAGTTTTTTTATAAAATATCTCCTCTTTTTATCTATATCATATATAGATAAAATAACTATTCCAATAACCTTTGTATTGTAAATAGCTCCCAGCATGAAAATATTTTTGTTGCCAGCTTGAAATGCCTGCCATTCCTTTAGGCAAAAGTTCTTATATATTTTGGGCGATGATATTTCAAATGGTCTCTTAACCGATAGTATGTTAATATTTTTTATAGGCCCATTAAAGGTTCCAAAATTGCAGGTTCCATTATAAACTAAATTTACAGGTGGGCTTAAAACCTCTCTTTGATAAATAGTCATGTTGCCACTCTCCCTAAAGAAGTCTCCAGAATTTAGTAATAGCTTCTTAAAGTAAAACTAATTCACTTATGGGGAGTTACTAGTAAAACTTGATTTATACATATTTAAATACTCAGCCTTTGCGAGAGCTTTGGATATCTATAAATTAATAGCTTCGCTTCACTGTGGGGTCTCTTTACATATTATGACTCAGATAAAAGATGGGTTACTTAGGTAGATACATACTTAAGTATTCATTATTTTCTTTTCTATTATTAAGAAAGTTAAATTTATCTGTAGCTGATATTAAAAATTTGTTTGAATCAGATGATAAAACATCTATATAGAACACACTTCTAAATCTACATTTTGATCTCTTAAATAGCCAGCATTTCAAGGCTTTTTAAGGAATCAGAATGTAAAAGATTTAGTGCGATTTCTATAGTATAGAACTATTAAAAAATACGGTAAAAGAAATAGATACTCTAACTCTCATGATGAATAAAGTCCAAAACCTAATTGAATCAGCCAATTCACAAAGTGCTTACATTGATAAATTTCTTATAAAAAAATTTCCTAGTGGCACACTCTACGAATATATCAAGAAGAATATTAAAAATGGATACTTACTCTAAATCATTATTTTCATTAGAGCAAATCTCCATTTATAATATTCTTATTAGTCTAATACATATTTTCACACCTGCTAAATGTGAAATTTCCAATTCGAAATTCACATCATAATATTTCTGCTCTCCATATTATAGTGCAATGTCCTTATCATAAATTTATTACATCAAGTACCGGACCCACGTATGTGCTTGTATTCATTTATATGCTCTTAGTAAAGTGTTTTGCTCATTAATAATGATTTAAAATTTTATCTCTTCTACAACGGTTCCTAAACCATTATGCAAGCTTGCCACACCGTCATAAATACAGAAGGCTTCGAATCTTGGATTATCTGATGACTTATATACTGATTTTAAAAGCGGTTCATATTCAAACATTTCATCTTTAAGTTCTTGACTCTCTGAAAATTCAACTTTACCTCTAAGTCTTAGCCATTTCATGTCATCTCCCATTACAGCAAAGCCAGCAGTTGGGTTTGATTTTAATTCTTTAAACACTTCTTTGTCATTTGCAGTACCAAATATAAATTTTCCGTCTTTTTCAAAAATGAAATGGAACGGTCTCATGACTACTTGACCATCTTTAATTGTTGCAAACTGTCCTACTCTATTCTTGTTTAAATATTCAACTATTTTACTCATTTTGTTACCTCCTATATTTTGGGTTATTGTATTGATTTCGTTAATGATTTCTACTTTTCTGCAAATACTTCTGCAGCCGTTTTTTTACCTATTCCCAGAGAATCTAATGGCAATTCATCAATTAGCACAATATGTGATTGCTCAGGTGTTCCTAGAGCCTTCATTGTTACTTCTGTCATTTGTCGAACCATTTCTTTCTTTTGTTCGATAGTTAATGGCGAAGTAGTTACTCTAATTAACGGCATCTTGTTTTCCTCCTTAAAAATGCGCATTTCATCGTTTATTTATTCACCAACACGTTACTCTTATAGACTGCCATTAAGCATTTTGAATACATCGGATACCCTTAGGACCACTACACTGGAAACAGGTATTACATCTTGTATTTTCTCCATTTTTAAATCGGCGGACCAAATCTTGATCTGCTATAAATGGTCTACTGAAAGAAACAGCTTCAATGTTTCCGCTATTAATGAGTTCTTGTGCCGCTTTTTCGCTACGAATCCCTCCGATGGTAATAAGAGGCGCTTGAATCTCTTTAGCAAGTTCAATGAATTGATCTTTTAAATAAGGTTCACCTCCATTGTAGTCCGAAGTTGGAGCTGTTTCACCAACGATTCCGCCACAAGCTTCAATAGCATCGTATCCCGATGTTGCCAAATGCTTTGCAATTTCTTTACCTTCTGAGAATTCGAGTCCTTTAACTCCATCTTTCATAAGGTCATCGATTGATAATTTAATGAAAACCGGGTAATCATCGCCACAGTTTTGAGCAATAGCCTCTCGAATTTCGACCAATATTCTCGAACGGTTTTCAATAGATCCACCGTATTCATCTGAACGTCTATTATAATAAGGTGATAAAAATTTATTAAGCAAGAATCCAGCTGATCCTTGAATTTGAACACCATCAAAGCCTGCCGTTTGACTACGATATGCCGCATCTCCAAATCGATTTACAATCGTATCAATATCTTCTTTTGACATCTCTCTAGGGATGATTTTTGAGAATCTATCTTGAACCTCAGATGGGCCAATCGGCTCGTAGTCAGGTTTTAAAAATACAATAGATCCGCCATGTAAAAGTTGAGAGACAATTTTACCTCCAGCTTCATGAACAGCATTTGTTAATTCTTTCAATGGCTCAATACAAGAATCGTCGCAGATTCTCATTGAGTTTGTAAATACTTTTTCTTCTGTTACTTCCAATCCACTTGTCACTATTAAGCCCACTTCTTCTTGAGCCAGTTGCTTGTATAGATTAATGATCTCAGGTGTAACTGATCCATCAGGAGATATGCTTTCGTGAGTTGCTGAACGTACAAATCGGTTTCTGACTTCAATCCCACCTAATAAAGTCTTTTCATATAATGATTTCATTTGAACTCATCCTCCGTTATATATTTTCTTTCTTCGCAAACTAGCTTAGAAATTTATGATCATTTATTTATGTGTGTACTTGATTGCAAATCAATTGTATTACTATCCCATCATTATAACAAGTACTATAATTAATCGTATATAGTACTATAAAAAGGAGTAAAGTTGATTTTAGTACATTTGCAAGTTTTATAAAATTTATTTTTTTTAACCCAACCTGATTTTTCATGACCATCTCATTTTTATGGATATATTTAGTATAAGATTTTTTAATTAATAATAGAAAAAATGGTCCGCAAAATTTGCTTAGCTAACCACCTCTATATACATATCTATCACCTTTACGTCCTACGTCCTGAAAAATCAAAATGTACTCCCGATGTTTGTCCTTACTTGTTATACTGTTCACCGTACTATATACAACAGTATTCCTTATTATAACTCCATTAGGCATATGGCTAGCACTTTCCGTTTTTGACATAAAAAAAGCTCCTCTCCCACTAGGTTTTTAATCTATTGGGAGACGGCTCTTTATTTCTTATGATTACTTGCATAATATATCTATAACGATATACTGTATAATTATAATTTAGCTAGTTCTACTATAGTTTCTCCTACTTCTTCTGCACTTCTAAACGGAAAATGGTTAGCATTCAGTAATTTTCCTGCTTCACCTGCTGTTATTTCTAAATCTCCAGCTTTACATTTTGTATCTGCCCCGTTAGGGAATGCAGCTAATAACTTTTCTGGTGTAGCGATAGGAAACTGTGCATCCTTTAAAGCTGCAACAATTTGTTTTTTTATAATCTCACGTACTGACATATTCTTATACCTCCCATGTATTTTTCTTTACACAGTTAATATACTTTATATAATAATATGCATCTGTAAAGTACTTTACAAAAAAGCTTTAAAATTAACATCCTAAATTGCACGCTCCAATATAATGCTGTCAGTTATATATATGTATCTTTTCTCAATCGCAATTAATCCCTCATTTTTTAAGGTATTTAGTATATTAGTTACCATTACTCTAGATGCATTAACTAAATTAGCTATATCTTGATGACTTAAAATAACATCGATTTTTATTCCTTTTTGAGTGGTCTTGCCATGCTTTTCAGCCAATTTCTTTATGATGCTTAGTATCCTACCCTTAACATCATTAAATGCTATATTAGCCATCTGGTCCGTATATCCATTCAACTTATTAGTTAGGTGCTTCATCATTTTTATTGAAATCTGTGGATTCTTTAAAAGCTCCATAAAATCACTTCTTGAACATACACATACAAAAGTATCTTCTAATGCTTTTGCATTAAAGGTATGTATGGAGTCATCAAATATAGTATTCTCGCCAAATATATCGTCCTGTTTCAATATATCTAACGACATTTCTTTACCCTGGGCGGATACTTTATATAATAATATACGTCCTTTTCTTATAAAATAAATCTTATCACATGGCATGCCTTCACTAAATACTGCCTGTCCTTTTTTTAGAAATGTTGGTCGAGCTAATCGAGCTACTAAATTCTTTTCTGAATCATCAAGAGAACTGAATATATCTAGATCTTTCATACATTTTATTTCTTTTGTCATTACATTAGTCCTTTCTAACATGTATTTTTATATAGCGATTCCAGTCAAAACTTTAATTTATACATATCAAAACTCCCCAAAAGCATCGGATATTTTGATATGTATAGATCAAGATTTACTTGGAACTCTCTATAATTAACTTAAATGCAATCTAACAGACAGAGGGATAGGGCCTTGTCTGCTATTTAACAGTTAATTTCTCTTGCCAGATAGGTTCCTATCCGCTTGTTTTGATTTACTCATAATTCATATACAAAGTACTTTTACCTTTTAACAGTTTTTAAGTAACTGAAGTATATCTTTTGAGTAAATATTAATTACTATTCTTGATACTTCTTCTATGGAATACTTATGTCTATTATTAACCCAAAAACGTATGACGCCTATAAGCCCCGCTGCCATATATTCAACATAGATTATTCCATGGTCTATATTTGTCTTCCCAGCTTTTAATGGACCAGAGTTATTTAACCCCTCACTCATATGATTCTTTATTACATTTGTAAATTTTATAGATAAGTATGGTATACTTTCATCTCCCATAATCACCTTATAGAATTCAAAATCTTCTTCAATAACTTCAAAAACTTTCTTAATTATTTCATAGAAATCATCATAACCTAAATCATCAATCGTATCAATATTTCTACTAGAATTCATACTTTCTTTCAATTTATTCAAACATTCATAGCTAAGCTGATCCAGTAAATCATCTTTATCCAAATAATGTAAGTAGAACGTATTACGATTAATTATTGCTTCTTCTGCAATATCTTGAATCGTGATCTTATTATAGTTCTTCTCCTTAAGCAAATCTAAAAATGCTCTTTTTATAGATTTTTTCGTTCGTACTATCCTTAAATCTATCTTTTTACCCATAGTTTCCTCCCATTTAATAGTCATTATTCATCAATCTGTCTATTATTTATCATATTAACTTTTATTAACCATTGTATATCATATCTATATTCTATACAATAATTAATATAATTACAAATTAAATTCAAGGAGGTTTTAAAAATGACAATAGCAGTTTTCGGTGCAAGTGGTGCTATTGGAAAATTACTCGTGAAAAAAGCACTTAATGATGGTTATAAAGTGAAAGCATATGTAAGAAATCCAAAGAAAATTGATTTTTCTCATCCTAATTTGATGGTTGTAAAAGGCGAACTTAATGAATATGAAAAAATGGAGAATTTTACAAGCGATGCAGATACTGTAATAAGCACACTAGGACCTTCAATGGACCCTAAGGCTACAGGTACTCCAGTTCTAAATGGTCATGTAAATATTATTAAAGCTATGGAAAATAAAAATAAATCTAGATTTATAACTCTTGGAACTCCAAGTATTAAGTTTGAAAAAGATAAAAAATCAACAACTACAGTACTTTCTATAATTTTAGGGAAAATATTTATGCCAAAGAGAGCACTTGAAGAAATGAAATCATTAGGAAATGTCGTGAAATCCTCTAACTTAGATTGGACGATTGTTCGTATTTTATCCCCTGTTAATGATGATACCTCTAGTGATGTAAAAGTTACTTTTGGTGATAAAAAAATCAAATGGAAAATCTCACGTAAAAATATAGCTAGTTTTATGTTGGATCAAGTAAAAAATTCACAATATATTAAATCAATGCCTATTATAGGGAGCTAATATTTATTTAATTTAATATGGATTTTAAGTGTGTAATTTATAAATTACTTTGAGCATATAAGAGTATTCAATGTATAAGATACATTGTTACGTAACAAAGTAAGAATATAATTAGATAAAAAAATAAAAAATAAAGAGGAGATTAATATTATGAGTAAAGAATTAAATTTTATTAAGGAAAATCCTATGGGTTTCTTAGCAACAACAGACGAAAATGGAAAGCCTAGAGTAAGAGCCTTTGGAATTATGATTACAGATGATAATAGAATACTTTTCGGAACATCAAACAAAAGAAGGACTTTCAAGCAGCTAAAAGCTAATCCTCATGCAGAGTGGATAACAATGTCAAAAAATTCATCAACACTGAGAGTACGTGGCGAAGTAATTTTCGAAAATGATATGCAAACTAAATTAAATATTATGGAAAACACTCCAACAATGAAAAAAATTTATGCTGGAAGAGAAGACGAATTGGAGCTCTTTTATCTTGAAAACATTGAATATGACTGGTTTGAAATGAAGATGGAGTTCCTTAAGAAATAGTATATTGGAATATATTTAAAGATTTGTTGGTAAGTATCCTTTACATGAATTTGTAGAGGATTTTCTTCTTGGGTAAATATAATAGGGTTCTAAATTTCTCAAATCAGGTCAATAATATTACTAATTTTATCATTTACTAAGGCTTCTCCTTTTGAGTTAATCATAAAATAATTTGTCAGGCTAGAACACATAAAATAACTGTTTTGAAGTGCATGTTCTGGCCTGACGCCTTATCTATACATACTTCATTCTTTAATTAGGTCTGCTGCAATTATATTCTGTATATCTTTTTCTCTCCCATTCCAAAAAAGTTATCAACCTTTACAATATTATTATCCGGTCCTCTAATGTATCCTTCAAATGTTCCAAAAGGTCCTTCATAATCACAATACATATGCATAAGTTTAAATTTGATATTATTTTTTACCTTTGGGTAGAAATTCAAATCAACCATACGATATTTATCTTGGATATGCCATACTTCTGTATTCCCCATAGTCTCTTTTAACTTTAATTGGTCCTAATGGAATCATTTTTCCGTTTAGCCATAAACAATTTTCATTATATTTCTCAGGATCAATAACTTGATTATCAGTTAGATTGAATCCTGTCAATGTTCCATCATTAAGATGACCCATACCAGTAATCCAATCATATTTTAGAGTTTTGGGATAATACCCTTTATGATCGTCTATAGCTGTAAAGGAATTAGATTTATCAAAATGTATTTTTTCATTATCTATTCTTAATATACCCTTCATTGGCATTAATGCTTTATGGGAATAAAGAGGTCTGTTTTTACCTAATGGATGACATATAACTATAGGCTGAGTGGTATGGAAGCATTCCAGCTTTAGATCAATTTCTGGACGATAACAATCTTTACTATGTTTAGCTTCAATAAATACTCTATCATTTAGAATCTTATTTTTAATTTTTATATATAAATCATCGGAAGTGTATTGACTCTGGCTATCATACATACCCTTGCCTATTTTTGTTTTACATACTGGAACAAGTTTTTTTATAAAATATCTCCTCTTTATATATATATCATATATAGATAAAATAACTATTCCAATAACCTTTGTATTGTAAATAGCTCCCAGCATGAAAATATTTTTATTACCAGCTTGAAATGCCTGCCATTCCTTTAGGCAAAAGTTCTTATATATTTTGGGCGATGATATCTTAAATGGTCTCTTAACCGATAGTATGTTAATATTTTTTATAGGCCCATTAAAGGTTCCAAAATTACAAGTTCTATTATAAACTAAATTTACAGGAGGACTTAAAATCTCTCTTTGATAAATAGTCATGTTGCCACTCTCCCTAAAGAAGTATCCAGAATTTAGTAATAACTTCTTAAAGTAAAACTACTTCACTTATGGGGAGTTACTAGTAAAACTTGATTTATACATATTTAAATACTCGGCGTTTGCAAGAACTTTGGATATCTATAAATTAATAGCTTCGCTTCACTGGAATCGCTTTCTATATTATGACTCAAATAAAAAATGGGTTACTTAGGTAGGTATATACTTTACTATTCATTATTTTCTTTTCTACACCTATAACTGTTCTCTTTTAAAGCAAAAAACCATGAAAACAAGACAACAGGCTTTTATTATTTTACTGCTATTTGATATTATTTTTCTTGAAAAATTCTTTAACAGCTGTTGATGTTTCTTCTGATTTTTCTATCATCGGCATATGCCCTGCCTTAGGAATTAATATAAGTTCGCTGTTAGATATATTTTCGTTAATTTTTTTCTCGACACTTAATGGAACAAGAATATCTTCTTCACCTACCATGATAAGCGTTAGACATTCTATTTCCGGCAATCTAGACAATAAATCTAGAGGAGACTGCGATACTAAATACATACCTTGTCTAAACATGAGTAGGGGTACTCAATTTAACTCATTTGCAAAAAAACTTAACAGCTATTTAATTATCATCAAGCATCTTAATTATTTGAGCTAAGTGGTAATACTAATTCTGCATATATATTACCTTGTTCATCATGTTTATAATATTCTATACCACCTGGGATGGCATTCTTTACTTCATAATGATCTTTAGTCCAAAAATTGATAACTTTATTAAGCAACATACTACTCTCTTCTGCTTTTATTGTTCTTGTAGTAAAATCTTCGTACTCTACAACCGTGCTATCAAAGCTACTAATATTTATATCAGATGGAATATTTTCTTTAGGAACTCCTATAAAATATTCAACACCTTTACCGTCTGGAATATATATACAAGCGTATTCAGATACGCCTGCTAAAGGGCTAGAATAAAACTTAGCCCAAGAATCCTTTAGCGTACTTAAATCATTACTACCTTTATATCCTATAAATGTTCTTTTCATTTATATTCTCCTTTGCAATTCTATATTTTGTTAACTTGAATGAATATTTTTAATTAAGCATTATATTATTCTTCAGTTTACTCAAAAGTTGCTTTGACTTATTCATTTTTTATCCCACTCGTTCTCTAGTATATTTTTTACTTCATTTTAAAGAAGTCAATTATAATGCTCCATTAGCAAATTGATTTTGTTTCGTACAGCTTCTTTCAAACTCTCAGGTTTCAAGATTTTTATGTTTGTTCCATAAGATAAAATATAGCTATAAAACCAGTCGTTCAGCAAAACCTTATATTTTATACAATAGTCACCATCTTCATTGACTGTTATACTCTCTTGTTCAAACTCTTGATAAACTCTATCTTTCATTTTTTTATCAATTAATAATTTTATTTCAGTCTTCCCCTTATCAACCGTAAAAGGTAGGTCAATTTTGGGGGCTTTATATAATGCTCTGACAAAACTCTCAGTAATTATGCTTACATTATTTATTCTAAGGATATTAAATATTCTATAATCCTTCTGTGACTCACAAAAGGCACTTAAATACCATTGTTTTTTCTTAAATACAAGTTTTAACGGTAATATGATCCTTTCGCTTTTATTATTTGAAATATCACAATAAGATATCTTTAACTTTTGCGCATTAAGCAGTGAATTTTTAATATCCTTAAATATTTGTTGTAAATTTCCGTCACTATCCCAATATGAAAAGTCAATTTCTATTAAACTATCATACGATTTATTAAACACATTTTTTAGTTTTGTTAATGTAACATCTATATCAACATAGTTTAAATCTTTTAAGGCTTGTAAGCCCATTATCATACTATCTTGTTCTTCTTGAGTTACTAATGATTTGTCTATTTTGTAATCATCTAAAATACTTATGCCTCCATTTTTACCCTTTGTTGTGATAATTGGTATTTGTGCTATTGTTAACGTATCGAATCTCTATAGATTGTTTTAGTTGAAACATCAAAAATATCTGCCAGTTCTTTTGCAGTACATGTTTTTTTATATATTAAAAGGTCTACTATTTTAAGTAACCTATCTATTTGCATATTTATCACTCCCAAATATCATATTTATTCAAAATCACATTTTAATTAAAGATGTACGAAATTGGCCGTGGTCCCAAGTAATGACCCCATATATATTGTTCCTGTTTTTTTATTAAGTATAGTCCATATTAGGGGTAATATCTCCATCAAGAATTTTTATAAAGTATAACTAGATTTTCCATAATTGTAACATGGGTAATAGGACAACAGTATGTCCCATTTTAAAAATAAGTTTTATATCCAAGAGAAATTGTATAGGCCTATACTAATTTATAGATATGACACCATGATTTGGAGAAATACGTTTGAACTACTATTTATTGATTAATATATCTACGTGTAACAGACTTATGAATGAACTAGGTTGAGCTTAGTCCTGCTTTTTGCATTTGAATTAACCACACTTACTTATGGTACTGTTCACCGTAACTATATAATCGACAAACCAATAAAGGAGCAGAATAATGTCTGCTCCTATTAAACTCTTAATTCTGAGACCCCATATATTTTTTTAAACTAATACCGCTGTTAGCTTCATAGGTTTAATTATCTTTCTTTCCAGTCTTGGCCAGTCCAAGGAACTCTCCAATAAAAAATACTATTTTACTTTTCTAAGATGTTAAGTTTCTCCGTAAGTTCCTCTGAGAATATCATTTTTCCCTTTATATTTTCCATTTCTGCTTCCTTTAGATTTTCGGTAGCCTTTTACCGGCTACCTCAACAAAGTCAACCTTGCAATATCAAAATTATAAAAGTCAGATCCCGAATCACTTTCCACATAAAGAACCTATTATTTCATATCAATCTATATCAAAAATTTGATTTCATTTGTATTTTACGTACCTTATTTTCTTTTTTACTCATTAGTAAACTATATACAGTTGGAATAATGACCATGGTTAAAACCATCGATAGGCCCAAACCTGACATCAGCGTAATCGCCAAAGGTCTAAACAGTTCTCCACCAGATATCAATAGTGGAATCAGCCCAATTACTGTTGTTGTCGTACTCAGTGTAATCGGTCTATATCGTCGGTTTACAGAAACAATGCACGCCTCTTCCATAGACATTCCTTCACTCAGCAATACATTGATACAATCAAGTAATACAATAGCATTATTAACAACAATTCCCATAAGTGCTAATAAACTAAGCATGGCTACAAATGATAGCTCCTGTCTTGATAGGAAAAGTCCTAATAGAGCACAAGCAAAAGCTAGTGGGATTATAGCTAATACTACCAAAGGCTGTCGGTAAGAATCAAATTGTAAGATTAAAACGGCTAAGATCATAAATAAAGCAAGCACGCCTAATTGTAAAATAGCCATGTTGCTTTCCATCATAGTTGCCATCATACCATCGAAGTCAAACTCTAAATCACCATAGTCACCGGACTCAACAAAATCCTTTAGTTCTTGTTCTACCTTTTTATTTGAATAACCTGGAGCTACATCGGAAGTGATTGTTACACTTCGTTCACCATCACCGTGATTAATAACGGGGAATTCAGTGACAATCTCAACTTCTGCTAAATCCTTTAATCGGAGTCTCTTACCTGATATATTTGACCTGATACCAAGGTTTTCTAATTCTTTTATGCTTGTAATGTCACTAGTTACGATAATCGGTGTTTCATCTCCATCTTTCTTAAAAGTAGATGCATCCATCCCCATAAGAGCCGCGGTAACTTCACTTTGTATATCATATTTCGTAAATCCATAATAACTGGCTTTTGTTTCATCAACGTCTGCATAAAATTGATATTCTTTACTTGAGAAATCATCATCGATATTCACTATACTCTCCATTGATTGCATTTTCGAAATCAATTCATATCGAACCTCATCTAAACGATCCAAATCATTCCCAGTAATTTCAAACTCAATCGGTCTACCAAAGCTTCCCAATTCGAGTAACAGTGTTGAAGCTGTTCCACCTATAAGTTCTTTGCTTAGGATACTCTGTACATACTCTTGCAACTCCTCTTTAGACATAAATTGATCACTTTCTGATATATCGAAAGTATATGCAATTTGTGCAATATCAGGAGAATCTGCTCTATACATTACTGATAGATAGAATTTCGGAAGGTTGCTACCTACCGATACATAGTAATCCTTTAGTTCAGGTACATCTTTGAGAATATCAATTGCCTGATTTGCTAATTCCTCTGTTTTATTAAGATCAGATGCCAGCTCTGATGTTAAGTCAATTTGTAACATAACCTTATCTGCCTTGGGAAGCAGTGTCATTTCAAGCCCTTTTATAAAAAAAACGCTTAAAATAACAAATATAATAGAAAGAGCAATAGTCCTTTTTTTATGACTCAAACCACTTTTCAAAAGATTTAAAATGAATTTTCTCAACTTACTGACCTTCTTTTCTTTATGCTTTGTAGTTTTATGGAATGTCATACCCGCAATAACAGGTGTAGTAATCAAAGCACAAATATAAGATGCTATAATAGCAACAGTTACAACATAGGGAACACCATACACAAATTGTCCTATAGATGAATCGAGTAAGAGTAATGGCATGAAAGCAAAAATGGTTGTTAATGTCGATGTTAAAATCGAAAATGCAACCTCTTTTGTCCCCATAATTGCTGCCTTAAAATTATCAATTCCTTCATCAATATGATATTGGATAGCATCACTGACAACAATGGCATTATCCACCAACATCCCAAGGGCAATAATCAGTCCGGCTATAGACATTTGCTCTAGTTTAACTCCCATAAAGTACATAGCAACCATGGTAAAAGAGATTGATAGTGGAATTACCGTTGATACAACCACTGCATTTCGCCATCCCATGCCGAAAAATACGACTACTATTACAAACACAACAGCTTGAACTAAGTTAACCATAAAATCATTAATTGATTTTTCAACATCATGTGGATGATAAACCATAAAAAAGAAATCAATATCATCTGGTATATTAACTTTTAAACGCTCAATTTCAGCTTTTACTTCTTCCCCTACCATAACAACATTTAGGCTCTCATTAAAAAAACCTGCTAAATAGACTGCCTTATCTCCATTCTTCGAAAATCTAGAATCATCAGGATCATTCTGGTGATTGACAACTCCAATATCTTTTAGCCTCACTTGTCGCCCATCTCCCAAATTCATTACTACTGTATTTTCAATGTCTTCAACTCGATTGAATTCTGAATCTAAACTCACTTCAATCTTGCTACTTCCATTGTCGATGGCTCCTGTAGGCATCGTTACGTTTTCCGCCTTTAAAAGGCTAATTACTTGTTGCAAGGTTAATCCGTATTGATCAATTAACTCATGATCTAAAACTACTTCAATTTCTTTATCTATATCACCGTAAACATCAAATCGTGATACGCCATTTATTTTAGCCAGACTATCTTTAAAGTAATCGGCATAATCCGCCAACTCCTCATATCTATAATTTTCACCAGTAATTCCGATAATCATTCCCGGTGTTTCCATAACTTCCGTATTGACTATAACCTTTGTCACACCATCTGGTAGATCACCTTCCACCTCTGCCATAACATCATCTAGGTCGTCCCAGGCAGCATCTTTGTCTGCGCTATCATCAAGAAAGAGCATAATAGATGATAGGTTTGATTTTGACACCGACTCTGATGATTCATAACCTTCTATTTCTGTTAGTTCATCTTCAATTACATCCGTAACATAGGCTTCCATATCTGCCGGTGAAGCACCTGGGTATACAACAATAATCTGGGCTCCAGGTACACTAATATCTGGGCTTTCCTGCCTTGGTAGCATAATATATGAGTATGTGCCTATAATGAGTGTCACAAGCATCATAAAAATTGTTAATTTACGATGTTTTATCGCTTTATATGTTAATCCTTTATTCATATTTATCACCTTCTATTCCATCGATTTGACAAGCATCCCTTCAATAATTGATTTCATTCCTGATACAATGAGTAGTTCCCCTTCATTAAGTCCATCTACCATTAGCTCATCACCTTTTATATCAAGAATTTCAACTGTTCTTTTTTTAACCCGCTCTTCCTCAATTAGATATACAAAATCAATAGTTGTAGATTGTACACTCTGGATTGGTATCCAAATTCCTTTAAATTCTCCAATAACAATATCAATTTTAGCTACTGATCCATTAGATACTTTTGCACTTTCTATAGCAACTTCAGTCCGGTAATTGTGAGTCTGAGGATCTGCAGCATCGTCAATAAACTTAATTGAGCCTTCAAACTCTTGATTACCAATGTTTAAGTTAACTTTCTGATTCAAATGTATTTTACTGTGATCTGATTCTGTAATATAAGTAACAACCATCTGCTCTTTTGATCTAATTACAAAAGCTACTTGACCCGGTGATACAAATTCGAAAATCTCAACATTAATTTGATCGATGATACCATTCTGATCTGCCCGTACAGTACCATCTTGAACCATTGTTTCCAAGCGTTGTC